>VTLG01007590.1_pt1 | contig 42253 bp, 65 predicted proteins | sample 4694571 | NCBI WGS metagenome assembly VTLG01 (sample SAMN12604809, study PRJNA352737) | marine metagenome | biome: ENVO:00000447; feature: ENVO:00000209|ENVO:00000569|ENVO:01000036; material: ENVO:00002151; isolation source: viral sequences binned using virsorter ...
CAAATAGCAACTATTTCTACTCCTGCATATCTTGGAAGAAACGAAGGTGGAAATTATTATGATGGAACAATAGATGATGTAGGAATTTGGAATCGTGTCCTTACTGCAACAGAAATTGGAAAGTTAGCAAATAATAATCAAGTAGGTAGTCTTACATCAAACGTAGCAAGCTACATTTTTGCTGAACAAGCAAATAGTAGATTGAAATTTGTTGTAAAAAGAGGTCAAGGTAGTGGAATTTCAGGTTGGATTGATACAGGTCTAACATCATCTAGTAGTAATTGGGCTATCAAGTTTAAGTTAAATGTTCCAACAAGAAGTGTGGCTAGTAATAATATGGCATATTTTGGTTTCTCATCAACTACAACGAATCAAGATTCAGATTATTCAAGTCCATCAGGTAATACCATTGGATATTATATTAACTTGAGATCATCAGGTGAAACGGCAGCACATGGTGCTATGAATATACAGGCAGGAAATACATACAGTTATAATTTAATCAATGATGCAAACTCACTTCAATTTAGTGATGGTAGCACAGCATACACAAAATGGATTAAGATAGTAAAGAATGGAAACACAGCAAACATGACAATACATGATTCAGAATCAGATGCAGATAATAACATACTAACAAGTGGTTCAGATACTGCAACAGGCACTAATTCAACAGCAGGTGCATTTACAAATCTCAGATATTTGAAATGGTATAATGTAGCAGGGGGAAGCACAGATGAAGCAACAATATATTTCAGCGATTTGAAACTTTATGATGATACAACATCAACATCAGGCACACCTACAAAGAATTATCCCTTCGTTGACGGTGATGCTCAATTAGTTTCATCATTAACTAACAAAAGCGAACTCAAGGCATATTATAGCATGGATAGTACGAGTTTAGGTCTAACACCAACAAAAAGTAATTCAAATTTTGGTAGTTGGACAACAACAGGTTCACAGGTCACAGAAAGTAGTAATGTCATATCTTTTGATATTACAACACGAACATCTACTCATATTTGTTCACAAGATTTAGGAAGTGCATTATCAGATGATAAATGGGTATTACGTGGAAAATTAAACTACACAACATTAACAGGTGGTGGTGGTTCAACTGTTTATTTTGAAGTTGGTGTAGGAAGTAGTGCGACAGCTACAATACACAATGATGGCGTAAATTTAGATTTTATTGGACTACAACAAAGACTAGCTAATGATGCAAACGGTTGGGGATTAGTAGGTTATGATAGTTCAGGTTCTCTTGATAACCCTGAATCACCTGAAATGGACACAGATCCAAATACATCAACAACTTATTATTTTGAAATTAAAAGGACAGCAGATAACGCTATGTCAATAGGATTGTATGATTCTTCATCTTATGATACTCTAATCACAGGCATACCAATAGAAACAAAAACAATAGCCACATCAATAACAGGTTTAAGATATTTGAGAATAAGTAATGCTCAAGCTGGTAGTGAATCGTCAACAGGGAATGTGATAGAAGGAACTATTAGTGATTTGAAAGTTTATGATGGTGTTTCTTCAGTAGATGGTTGTAAAAACGACTTTTCAGCAACTTCTGATTTGGAAGCATTGAGTGGGGTTCGCACATCGAGTATCTTCCAACAAACAGATGATACGCCTACATATTGGTGGTATAATGGCACAAGTTGGTTGTTAGATGGAACAACAAAAGTAATATCACCTGAAAGTGATTATGCTTCTACATCAGGTTGGACAGATGTTGATACAGGTGGTGATATAGCAATAGATACTACAAACAAAGGGGTGACATATACAGATGTTAATGTAGGTGATTCAGGTATTGGTAAATCATTAGGAACTACATTATCTAATAGTAAATGGCTTGTTCAATTCACATTTCAAATTGCAGATTGGAATACAAACGATGCAGGTCTTGTATCATTAACAAGTGATCACACTCAAGGATTCAAAGTTTCAGGTTTGAAAACAATTAACTTCATGCCACAAGGAACACCTTTAGGTGGTAATTCACCATCACCGTCATATAACAGATTTGTGTTAATGTCAGGTCAAACTAATAGTTATGCAGAAAAAGCTTCTCCTAATGACAAGTTTGTAGCTAATACGCAATATTGGGTTGATATGTATCGTGATGGAAGCAATATTAAATGTAAAGTTTACACAAATTCAGGTAGAACTGGAACTCCACATTGGGAATCAGATAACTTACCAATAGGAACTAATCTTGACGGTTTAACTGGAATACAACATTGGAATGAAAATACAGCAGATATTGATATTGGAACAGGTTGGATTAGAGAAATAACAGTATATAATGGAGTCACTGAAAAACCAGAATGACAGATTACAAAGCTTCTAAACGCATTGTTGGAACGAGTGCAGAACGTACAGGAACAACGTATGATTCAGGTAGTATTACAGGACAAGGAAATTGGGAAACATCAGGTTCAGGTGGAACATTAACATTTACAAGTGGAATTAACGTAGCAAGTAGTTCAGAATTTACACATATGCCATATTTAGATTTACAAAATTCAGCTTATCTTGGTAGTGGTAATTATCTAAGTGAAACAGCATGGGTTATGAGATGGAAAATGACATTCAGTGCTTATCCAAATAATTACGGCACACCGTTTATGACAGTATCATCTACAACAGGATTAAGAAATGCTTCCCAAAATTATGTTGCTAGTAGATTTGACGGTGGTTCAATAGGAATACAGGGAAAAATAGGTGCAACAGTTGATGGTGGTTCAACAGCACAATCTATGACTGAAAGCACATACGAAAGCACTACTTTCTATTTTCAATTAAAACGAGATGGCACAGATGTGTATATGGCAAATTATACAGATGATACATACGGAACAGTTGATTGGACAAGTTCTGCAAAAGCCATAACAGGTTCAGGTGATATGGATTTACGATATATTAAATTCATTCCTTGGTATGAAGGAAATGACGGTGGTGATTATAACACAACAATGAATAATTTTAAACTCTATAATGGAACTACTGATCCAAGCACAGTAGGTGTTTCTAACGCACAAACTTACAGTATTTTCAGCGAAACAGATACAGGCAAAGATTGGATTTGGTCAGGTTCAACATGGACAGAGGTAGCATGATTGCCATCTACACAATTATTTGATCCTGCAATTTACGATAGTGCAGTATTCGACACATCAGTCCATAATACAGTAGAAATTGTTGAATACCTAACTAGATTTGATAGTGCAGTATTCGATTCAAACGTTTTTGATACTGTAAGAGGTGGGGAAATTGTTATCACAGATTTACTTGCAAGACAGCAAGGAACTAAAAGAACATTAACAGAAAATACATCAATTAGCGATAGTTTAGCCAGAGTTGTTTCATTCTTTAGGACTTTATCAGAATCAGTATCAATAAGTGAATCATTATCTAGGACCAAATCAGCAATCAGGGCATTATCAGAATCAATTTCAATTACTGACACGTTATCAAGAATCACACCAACAGTTAACAGATACATTTACGACTTGGGTTCGGTATTCGATATTTTCTACTTTGATCCTAATGTATTTGATACAAATGTCAAGGCTTATGCAATTACAGATTCACTAACAAGGACTAGAACATCATTCGCTAGTTTCTCAGAATCAATTTCTATCTCAGATACACTTGCTAGAATTAAAGCAGGAATAAGGAACTTATCTGAATCAGTTTCAGTTAGTGATAGTATTGCTAGATTAAAGGCAGGATTTAGATCATTATCAGAATCAATTAGTGTTTCAGATTCATTGGCAAGAACAAAATCAGGAATTAGAAGCTTATCTGAATCAGTAAGCATATCAGATACAATAGGAAAAGTAAAGGGTTATGCAAGAACATTAACTGAATCAATCTCAATATCTGATGTTTTAGCTAGGGTATTAACATCATTTAGAGGACTTTCTGAATCAATTTCTATCTCAGATGCAGTTTCTAGGACCATTGTTAGATACAAAACCATTACTGAATCAGTTTCAATATCCGATTCACTTTCAATATTATCAGGCAGGGCAAGAGAGGCTATTGCATATTTGTTATCTAGGGCAAGTGAATCTATAACAACAAAACGTGCAGATAGTTCTGAAATAACTAAACGAAGCACTAGCATTAGGACTGATGAATACTAATGGCAGATATTAATTTCGTTCAAGGGGAGTTTGGGGATTCTTACAGTATTAAGATCCTAAATCCTGATGGTAGTAATGCAGACATATCTACATATACAACAGCAAAACTTAATTTAGTATCAAAAGATTTACTCACAAATAAATTTACTGCAAATCTTTCAATATCAAGTCCAAATGTAAGTTGGACTATGACAGAAACTCAAACTCAAAACCTAGATGGCAGTTATGTAGCACAGGTCGTATTAACAAAAAGTGGAAATGAAAAAACTACAAAACTAATGTCTGTTAAAGTTGATAAGAAACTACCAACGAGTTAATTATGGTTACAGAAGTCGATCACCATGCAGTAAAGACAAGAATACGAGATATTCTCAAAGATGATCCTGCATTATATGATTCAACAGGTGAACCAGCCAAACTTGTTGATGTTTTTGTAGGCAGACCTTATGCTGATAATATCTCAGCACACACAACACCGTTTTGTTTTATTGCTAATGAGGATAACTTAGAAGAACAAGAACCAGATGGGGTTGTAGAGAGTAATGCCTCAAAGTCAACTAGGCATGATTGTCACTATCTTTTGGTCCTAGTAGATGATGCTCAAGATGGAAGAGAGGTTGAAAAATTACTAGATAACTTAGGAAAACAAACTATGCAAACCCTAAAAGCTAATTTTGAACTCAGAAACCCTGATGATTCATCTGATCCTAAATGTGATTGGTCCTTTCCTGAAAGGGTTAGTGTATTTAATGCTAGTGATAATGGAAAACCAATTCAAGGCAGATCAATTCATTTCCATGTTATAATGCACACAAACTAATAGTTCTATTTAGTCAAATTCCTAAGTAATAATATGGCAGATATTGGTGCAATTACTGAATTAGTAAATAATGAAAAACTATTACTAAAAACAGGAAATGACACTTTTATTTTAATGCAAGATTGTAAGCTAAATCTAGATAGACCAATATCAAGAGAGGTCACATCTGGTGGTGGTGTAGTTTATTTTTATGGAGCTGGTGATAACTCTATTGATTTTACATTATTGTGTTCTACGCCTGAACTTGAAGATGATTCAGGAGCTTCAAATTTGATTTTTCAAACTAAGAGAGATGCCAATGGTGCATTACCTGAAAATACATACAAAATAGTAGCAACAGATGTTTCTGGCAGTAGTAAAACAATTAGTGCTACAGGCACAATTCCTCACCTAGAGGTCCAAAGACTTTCAGGGGTTGGAGGCGTAGCAATCGTTGGCAGAATCCAAATAACAGGCGATACTGTAACTGTTGCATAATGGTAAAAAAAAAATTACCTGTTAATAGAAAGGAACGAGATGTTGATGATATTATTGATTTTAGATTAGGTTCTATACCACACAGAGCAAGAGAATGGGTGAGAAAAAACGGATTAAAAATTGCAGAAAGAGTTTATGGCGATTTATTTTATAGTATAGCAGTTGGTCAACAACTATCAGAACGTTATGCAAACTCATTAGAAATTAAATTAGCAAACAAGTATTCTCAAAGTGGTAGATTGAAACTTGTTTTCAAAGTAAACTACTTTGATCAAGAAACAGGAAATGTGCCATTATGGGCATTTTTTGAATATGGAACTAAGAGACATTTTATTGCACCTAAGAAGGCAAAAGCATTACGCTGGGAAGTTGGAGGCACTACAGGATCACAATCACAAACATTAACACAGGCACTAAGCAGTAATGCAAATCCTGATAGTGTCTATGCCTTTTCAAAAGGTCATTTTGTAAGTGGAATAAAACCACGTAAAGTCCTATATTGGACACTTAAGCGTGGAAATAAAAAATTTGGTAATGAACTTGTAAAAGGTTTAAGAAAGTTTCTTAAAGACAATGCAACTGAATTAGGTGTATAAGATGCCAGAAGAAATCCATGCCACAAATGAAATTGATATTAATGTTGAAATAGATGATAATAGGACAGCAGAAGCTCAAGATAGTGATAATTTAGCAAATGAAATAATAGATAATTTTAAGCAAAATACAGGAGGCGAAAAAGGATTTGGAATGGCAGGATTAGACTTGCCATTAGCTTTTGGTGGAATAGAAGGTATGAAAGGAATAATGCAACAAGGCAAAGCTGGTGCTATGAATCCTATGGGAATGTTAATGCAACAACTTCCACAAATGATAATGAAGGCACTACCAAAAATGGTCCTTAGGGCAATTCCAATTATTGGAGGAGCAGTTTTGGCAGCCGAAATAGTGCCATTAATAATTAAAACATTAGTGGACCAATTAACAAAAGCAGGCTCACCGTTTGATAAAAGATTCAAAAGAAATATGCAAAGAGAACAAAATGCTTTTTTCAATAGAGAAGAACAACGCAGAAGGCAATTAGGTCTAAGTCCTGTGATTATCTCATCATCTACAGGATTTGTAAATAATGGTGGTAACAATATGGTTGCTACATTAAAACAAGTTAGGAATCAAGGGGTTGCTACAATAGGATTGCAAGACAAAGCAATAGGAATACCATAATGGCAGTTAATGGAAATATCTGTATTTACAGACTAACTTCAACAGGATCTTCTAATGATCAAGAAACTGATGTAACTGATAAGGTTGAATTTGATACAAGTTCTACAAATGGGGCTTCAACTGTGCCAGATGCAAAGTCTCATGTCGATACATATAGCTCAACTATGACATTAGTAACTCAAGAAAATCCTGTGCCAGATAGCAATAATCCTAGTGGGTTACAAGACACAGGTTTAGCAACAGTTATGTTTGAACTTACAGGATATTTTGATAATTCAGGAGGATCAGCAGGAGCAGTTGCATATTTTAGAAATTGGCAAAGAGAGGATAAGACAAATTCAGCATATCCCTTTGGTAGATTTGGAATACGAAATGATGAACGTTATGAGTATAATACAAGACCAACTTCAACTAATGGTTTGATATTAGAACACTTTGAAATAATAGATGAGTATGAATTCACAGGTAAAACAGGATTTATTGTAAGACTAAGATATAATGGTGATATTGCAAGACTTGGTGTGAGTTAGATGGCAAATTGGTCCTATACTGTTACATATATCGGTAGTGATACAAACACAACATACACAAGTTATCCTTATTCATTAGACATTTCAAGCCATGTCGTAGCAATAGAAAATTTCACAGATGTAGGATCTGGTGAGGTTAATTCTGCCAAACTAATTCTAAATGCAAGAGATGGTCATTTTATTACAAGTGATTCAGGAACAGCATCAAGTCCTGTTACGCCAATTTTAGACGAGTTTGATAAAATCAAAATTTTACTAACAGATAGAAATGGTGATACATACTCAAGAATTCTTGAAGTTGATACATTAATGCCAAAGAAAACAATTCAAGATGGCAATAGATTAGAGATAGAACTTCTAGGTCAAGAGAGACATTTACAACAGGTTCATTTTGCAAAGCAGTATTACTATGCAAATGCACAGGAGGTAATTCAAGATATTGCTGATAAATACAACTCGAATAAAGGTTCAGCCCAAGTAACTATAGAAAAGCAAAATGATACAAGCTATAATGAATTGCCAAAATGGACAGCCAATAATTATGACTTTGGTTCAAAGGAAATGTTTTGTTATGATGGTATGAATGAAGTTATAGACAGGCTTGGCACAACAATATCTAATGGTGGAGCAAATGATTTTTACGAACTTGCTTTTGAGGATAAACCAAGTGCAGATGCAAATTTGTATCTACGTGGTTTTTCAAGTGGTTCAAAACCTTCAAGTAATTTAACAACAGTTGAAAATGCTATTACAACACCTATCTATTCTACAGAAGGAACTAATGAATCAAAATCTGGCACAGTTATTGTAGGCAAAGGTGCAGTTGGTTATGGCAGTTTTCCTAGTAACTCATCTGAGTTTGCAGGACGTAAAGAGGAATTTAATTTAACGCCTGCTTGGCAATCAGGTGTAACATATCCTCAAAATTCTAGAGTATCACATAATGGTGTAACTTACAAATCATCAATAAACAATAATACATCTACGCCTCCGACAAATTGGACTTCACAAACTGCTAAAGATCTAATTGGTTCAGACTTTAGATATTCACCTTATACAAAATTAGGAACTTCACCTAGTGGTTTAGATGGTTACAAAGCTTGGCGAAATTCAGGTTCAAGACCAAATTCAAGTAATCAAGAAAGTGGAACTAATGATTTGGGAAAATACGGTTGCTGGGATTCTAACCTTGTAATAAGAGATGAGGATCATTTTAGAACTTGGGTTGATTGTAAAGTATCAAACAATCCTAGTCAAATCCCTGCTGAATACAAATTTAGCACTAATTTGTATAGAGGTCTTAGAGTATTATGCACAGGTTCACTCACAAACTTTGGATTAACAGGTAGTGGAAAACCTATTCAGTATGACGGAACTAATTGGAAGGTAATCAAAGAACCTGATTCAAATGATGTTGTAGCAGTAATAGATGAAGGGTTTAACTATAGATGGACAGGTTCACAATGGCAATCAGAGGCAACATCAATAGACAAAGGCAATGACTGTTTTCATGTTATGCACAATATGTATAATGGTCAAGGTGTAGCAACTTTAGCAAATGGTGGAAGCAATCCTGATACAAATTACGGTTATGGTTCAGCAGTAGAATATGAATACAGATACACACCAGCATCAGCATGGCTTGGTTATGTTTTCACAGTTCCAAATTATTATTCTATTGGTGCTTGGGCGTGTTTTAGATTCCCATTTCCTTCAAACAGTTATTCATCACAAACTATTGGAAGTAAATTTGGAGGGGATTCAAACTCAAGTTATGAACCTGTAACCTTTGATCCTACAAATATGCACTTAACACCTAGTGGTAAATCAGGATTCAATCAAACAGATTCTAAAGAATTAGGAACTTGTGATGCGTTAAAATTTGCCATAAAACTAAAATGGTTTTACATGACAGGATCAACTGAAACACCTAGAGGTTGGTCAGCAGATTATAAAATGAGATGCACTTGCTATGATACAAGTGACAATGTAGTAGTGCAGGACTTTACTATTGCCTTTGATGATAATTGGGAGGAAATTGTTTTGCCATTATCTGCATTTAAGATCTATAGGGCAAGAGTAACAAAAAGATGGGTAAACACACCAAGCAATCTTATTGTGCCAGAACTAGAAGTTACAGAAGTTTTTGAATGGAAGAATTTGAGAATGATTAGCATACAAACACAAGAGAGTTATGATGATGAAGGTCGCTATGATCCATTAGCTGGCAGATTTAGTGAAATTATGACAAACCCTGTTGAAATGATAGCAAGACTAAGCATTGATAATTTCTGCTTTACAAAGCAATTATTGGCAGTAAGTGGACAGGACACAACTAGGAATATTGAACCGAAATTTCTAGAAAGACCTACAACAACAAACTATAGGCAATTACAAACAGATGTAGAATCACAAGAACAAATTGAAAAATTCAGATACCAAGCCTTTGAAATAGAGGGTGAAGGAATTTGTGATCCTGATATTAAATTTGGATATTCATTTTATTTGAAAGATAACAAGCTTGTAAATCTCTCAGATACAGGTAGTGCAAACACAATAAAATTGGTAGCCAAAAAAATTGAATATACTGTAAATGGCACAGATGGTGGTGCAGGAGGATTTGTAAGAAAAATAACAGGGGTTAAAAGAATATGAGTGGAAAGGCAAAAGGGAAAAAAACATTCGGTAAAAAAATCAAAGATATTTCTAATGACACTTCGACACTTTACAGTTTAAACAAAAATATTATTTCATCAGCAGAAAAGTCTGCTGTATCAGGTAGTGTAAATAATACAGAAGTTAGAGGACAATTTTCAACACTAGCAACTGCTGATCTAAATATGAGAACTTATGATATTTTGGACCTAGATAGATTGAAGTTTGCAACAAGCGAAGGTGCAGGCGATGCTTTAACAACAAGTGATTATGGTATTGAAGCAATTTACAATAGTGGTGACGCATACGGTATGAGTTTTCGTGTTCCTGCAACAAAATCATTTTATTTTAATTCAGGTTCAGGACAATTTTCATTTAGTGATACTCTTGGAATTGTTACAGCTGAACCGATCTTATGTGGTTCATTAAAATCAAGTTTTATTGATTTTGACAATATTGTATCGCCATCAAACCCTGCAACAAATCATGTAAAATTATTTGCAGATTCAGATAATTCAGATCATCTTACTGTTAGAAAATCAGATGGAAGTGAAGTCGATTTAGAAGCAACAGGCAGTAGTTGGGTTGGAACTGCAACAAGTAATTTGAATATGGCAACTTATGACATTACAAGTATTTGCAGATTAGAGTTTGACTTAACAGGAACTGACACATTAGCAAATGGCACAACAGGAATAGATGCAACAAGCTCTAAGATGCACTTCAATGTGCCAACAGGCGATACTTATAATTTCACACAAAACAATGATGATAGATTCTTTATCGGAACTTCACAAATATCTTGGAAAAAAGGTGACGGCACACCATTAAGAATAATTAATGATTTAATTCCTGATACTGACAACGATTATGATCTTGGTAGTTCAACAAAAGAGTGGAAGGATTTATACGTTGATGGTATAGCATATATTGATACTGTATCATCAGGAACAATTTCAGTGATAACATTCTCAACAACAGGCACTTCAAACTTAGGTGATGGTGACACAGATCAAGTTAATTTTTATGGAAAAACAGATTGGAAAACAAACACAACATCATCTAGTGCAACCACAGGTGATCGTGAAGGATATATCACAATTAAGATTAATGGCACAGATAAGAAACTTTATTACTACTCATAGAATGTGAATTGTATGAATGATCATGAGTTATTGTTTGTAAACCAAATAATATCTGAACTGTTTCAGGCACGACAAATGCTAAAACAACAAGATGTTCTAATAAAGCAACAAAACGAACAAAAACCAAATGCTCGAAAATCTAAGCTACATACTAGCAATAGTTAGTAGTATTGCAGGGGCAACTTGGTTTATATCAAAGAAGCTTACCTGTGCAGAGAGAAGTGCAAACCTAGCAATGAGTAAAATTGCAGACTTAGAACAACAGATTGTAGATGAAACAAAAAGAGCAGATGATAGTCACAAACGGCTTTATGATAAGATAGATGATCTAAAGTCAATATTGATTAACTCTTAACAATTTGTAAATGGTAAAATAACATTTTTCAAATTTGGTTAGATTTTACAAGTTTAAATTAAAAAATTTCCTAGACATTTTATGCAAGCAAACACTTTCATCAGACGACCAAAATTCGCTGGTGAAAACATGGAATGTCCTGTTTGTAAAGATAGAGGTCAAATCATTGTGCTACAGGCACAAATGGTCAATGATGGTTCAGGAGGACAGAAACTAAGTTGGAGAAATTCTGACGGTTCTGCTCACCAGATCCCACCTAACTTTGAACACGTTTCAAAGAAGATGGGTGGACCTATTCCTAATACAAATGGTGGCAATCCTGCTGCAGAAGAAAAGTTTGAGGAGGCAAATGCCGATACCTTGAAACTTTATGAGACAGAACTAGATGAGATACGAGAACTAAGAAAGGTCGCAGTTTCTCTTGTTAAAGAGAGAAATGGACAACTTAGAGGGGATATCGTAGCCTATGAAACTAGAAATCTCATAATGCTCAGGGTTAAAACCAAACTTGTAGATCTGCAAAAATCTCTTGACCAAATGCCAACTGAAATCAACAGAGCATCGTCTATTCATAAATTGTTTGCAAAGCAGGAGGGTGCAAAAGGTTCTTACCATCAAAATGCTCTGTTGGCAGGACTTGGCAAAGTCTCGAGATTCAACACACTAGAAGATAATGTCAAAATAGTTATCTCTAGAAACCCCTCTTTTTTTACTAAAAAGACAAGCATCAATGAAAATATTGAAATTTACTTAAGAGAAATTTATGGCATTGAATTGCCTGATATTCCTATTTCCTTAGAGAGCATTTCAAGGGCATTTAGAAAAGAACTTGATAATGATATGAAGCATTATGACAAAGAATTAGAATATAGAGAGAAATATGGCAAGTAAAAATTATGTGATTGGCAGGCGATTTGAATATCGTGTTATGAATTTTTTTAGAAAGAATAGCTATTATTGTATGCGAGCTTTCGGTTCAAAAGGCTTAGTAGATGTTATTGCCATACCACCAAAAAACATTAACAATATTCATAACATTACTCTAGGAATACAGGCAAAGAAGAATGGATATGTGCCTAAAGAGGAACTAGAGAAACTTAGAGAAAATGAACACAAATGGCAGATGATGATTTTAATCTCATGGTCTGACAAAAAGTCAAGGAAATTAAGATTTAGAACTTTAAATGACACAGAAATAGCAATAGGAGCATTGGAAAGAAAAGAACCTAAAATTAAACTCAAAACTTCTAGAGACTTAGAAATGAAACAAATGTTTGGTGAGCCTTAATGAATTTTAAAACCAGTCAAATCATTTGGGCAATTAAGATGAATTTCAAAAGTTGGAATTTATTCAAATCTAATTTTGGAATTAAGTATATTATTGCTATTTACAAAGATCATAAACGAGAAAAAAACGGTGAGTTTGATGCCTGAGTGTGATCATTGTTATACCCTTGTATCAGAGGAGGAATTAGACTTTGACCATAATGCCTGCTCAAACTGTATGTTAAAACTAGAAACAATGCAGAATGATGTTGTTTGTCCACCTGAGGAACTAGATTAAAATGGACCTAGATTCACTACTAGAGAAATCACATATTGCTAATAATAATAATAATAATAATGCTATTAGCTATCGAGCTTCTAAAGTAAAGGCAAAGAGCTATCCTGATATTAAACTACAAAATGTTCAAGTTGGTACTAGGATAACTAAGAAACTAAAAGAGAAAATTATACAGTATGTTGTTCTAAAGCATGGAAAATTAAATGGTGTTTATTCCTTAGAAATAGAGGAAATGCTAGAGATAGGATTAGCCTACAAACAACAACAAACAACAACTATGACAATTTCTAATTCTAAGCACAGGTCAGATGTAAATAATAACCTAATGAGGATTAGAACCCTTCTTAGAGCATGGTCTATTGAAGGCAGAAATTATCCTGTTTTTCATCTTAACAATCTTAATGATACAATTAGTGATGTTATGAAAAAAGGCAATTCTGAGGCAGATAAAAGGACCAAAAGAAAATATTTGAAAATAATACTAGAGGGATCTAAGGAAATAGGAACTTCAAGATTTGATATTAGTTATTTCCTTAATGATAATGAGGGGAATGAAAAACATGATTAAATGCCCTAAATGTCAAATGGAATCTGATGATTTTATAATTAAAACTCATGAAGGCACAGGCGAAAAAATGATTTGGTCAAAGTCTAGAGAAATGCCTCACACCTGTTCAGGTAGAAATGAAAAACCTGTAAAATGCCCAAAGTGTGATCCTCTTACTAGAAAATATATGCCAGCATGGAAACTTCAAGAACATATCAAGAAGGAGCATTTAGGGTTTTGGTAGATACTGACAATACTAAAGATACCAAAGATACTATTGGTGTTAGAATAACTACAAGTGATTATGGCAGGAAAAAAGAAACTGTTCATAAAACCAAACTTCCAACAGAATTAAAAACTAAATACAAATGGTGCTATAACTGCCTAACTAAAAACAAATGGTCTGAATTATACTGCACACAATGTGGGAAATCAACCTTTGCAAAGAGGAAATTAAGATGAGAGGAATGGTTCAGAAAAAACTCAAACAGGAATTTCTTGACTTTAAAAAAGCATATAATCAAATAGATAACTTACATTTTATGTGGTTTAACATTCCTAAAAAATCAAAGCAAACAACTTTAGAGGCTTTCTAATATGCCTCACTGTAACAAATGTTTTGAACTTCACCCATACTGTGATTGGGATAAGGAAAATAATTGTTGTAAAAAGTGTTTATCTAAACTTCAAACAAAATTAGAGGCGTTTCTATGAAATTAAAATGCACTAGCTGTGTTAATGCAAAGTGTGAAAAGCATTGCAGATGCTCTTGTCATAATGAGGAATTTAGGAGGGTTAGATAATGGCAAGAGTGCCTGAAAATGAAAATCCTTTAGCAAATATACTAGCAACAAAATATCCTATTGAAATTTTAAAGTTGTTAGAAAATGAAAGGTTAAGACGTTTTGCAATTTTTCGTAAATTAGTAAACAAAGGATTAATGGAAGATAGAAAACTTGAACGTGAATTAGCATATCCACTTAGAATCTTAAAAGATGCAGGAATGATCACAGGAGGCAGAACTGCTGAAAATTATGCTGGACCTTATGAACTAACTTGGAAGGGTGCTGAGTTAGTCTCGAAAATTAAGACTTTAGAGGAATTTTTACAAAGCAATCAAAATAATTTAACATTCTATAAGTTCTATAGTGAGATGAAGTCCTAATATGGAAAAAAATCTAAATCCCTTCAAGTGCAGAATTTGCCCTCGAATATTTACAGAATCCATGCTAGGTTTGGCAGACAAAACTTTTCACGAACTACAGCATGGATCTGAGGTAAATGAGCAAGGCAGTTAAGCACTTACAAAATATCCGTATTCAAGATGAATATGGAACACCCCTTTTTCTTTTTCAAGAATATTGTAAGCACTTTGATTTTATCCCTAAGGTAGATTATTTTGCTAGTCCTGTAAATCATGTGGTCCAAAAATATTATACTATGAAAGAAAATTCCTTTGAAATGGATTGGACAGAAGATGGGTTTGTAAACCCTCCATATTCGCAAGTCAAAAAGGTTATGGAAAAAGCATATAACGAATGTTCAAAATATCATATTAGATTGTTAATCCTAGTATATGCAAAGACAGATACAGATTGGTGGCATGAATATATTGAAAACAACCCAATGGTAACTTACAAGTTTCAACATCATAGAATAAAATTCTTAGATGAAAATGGTCAAAAAATTTTAGATAAGAATGGCAGAGAACAATCTGCACCTTATCCTAGTGTATGGATTTTTATGAATGGTAAAGAACAGGTTCGTACACCCTGCTCTAAATGTGGTGGTGATTGTGCAGTTTGGTGTGAGGAGGGTGAATAATGATAGATAAGGACCATTGTAAATGTGGCAAAGTCCTAAAACCAAATAGAAAAATAAAAGGCAAATGCCCTGATTGTGAGGTTGCAGAGTAATGGTCAAAAAATCCTTTATTTCAAATGCTAATAAAAAAGCGACTGAGAACTTTGGTCAATCAAAAATTTATGCAATAGTTGATACCTTAAACAGTTGTGGTTTTCACTGTAAAATTGAACCTACAATAAAAGATGAAAAATTCTCTACTAGAAACAAAATTAGAAATCCTGATGTTGTATTAACTTTTGATGGTATGATTGCTATTCTAGAATCAGATGGCAAGGTTCATGGCAGCCTAGAATGTCCTACAAAATCAACTAATGAAAGGAATAAGGATTTTGAAAGGACCAACAGACAATATATTTTGATTAACCACGAACAAGTTAAGGTCTTAAAACAGGTTCTTGGTATTGTTGCAAAAGATGAAGATCTAGTGCATTTTATCTCAGCTTATCGTGCCTGTGAGGAATATTGTAAACACCAAGCACAGCGTGAATTGAAGGCTGAAAATGACCAATGAAGGTATTATTTGGCTGTCTAGGGCAGACAAAATCATTGACAAAGACTTGGAATTCGCTAAAGAATATGATTTTATCTATGCAGTATTACGAGGTTATGATGTATAATGTATTGTAAAGGCATCTGTGAAAAGAAATGGGTGAGAGGAAAAAAATATGCACAGGGTTACAAATTTTGTTCTACCTGTAGAACTTGGGAAAAGAATGAAGATTCAAGATGTAATTGTTGCAGGAATAAATTCAGAGTTGCCACAAGAGGAAAAAGAGCAAATAAAGTGAGGGTTAAAACAGTTGGATAAAAAACAGTTTGATAAATTAGTTAGGTATATTGAAAAACACCAAATGTCAGTTGATGGTGTGATTAGGGTAATGGGCAGATCAATGTCAAGTAAGACAGTATTGTTTGGTAGTGATTTTCATAATGGCAGTATTCATGCACTTTGTAGTCCTGAACCAATTCGAGATGATGGGGTGGAAATAAAACCCACTAAGCAACAAAAAGCACTTTGGAATTTCTTTGAAACAATTCCTGATAAACTAACTAAGAAGGCAAAAGTGTTTGTAGTTAATGGCGAACCATGTGATGGAGGAAATAGAAAATCAAATGGAAGTGGTTTATGGACCGTTAACATGGGTGATCAAATACAGGACTTTGGAAAATGTATCAAAATTTTACCTTATGAACATCTGCTATTAACAAGAGGTTCACCTTATCATGTAACACTTGATGGAACTAACTTTGAGGAAATAACAGCAAATCAACTTAATGCTGATGCTTACAAGGCATACGGTGGACAGGGAAAAACAGACTATGAGGTTAATTTTGAAATTAATGGTAAGGTCTTTAATTGCACTCACCATGTAGGATTTGGTAGATGGTGGCAATACAGACCAACAGCATTAGCTCAGGAATTAATCAAAATTCATTTTGACCATGACAATAGAAAGTATCATACTGATGTCCTAGTAAGAAGTCACGTTCATTATTATTGTGAGGTTGGATTCCTAAATACTAGGGCATTTTCAACACCAGCGTGGAAACTGCCTGATTCATTTATGTATCGTAATGGTTTGCCTATAATGCCAGATATTGGAATGGTAGAATGTGTTATTGAAAGTAATGGTGAATATCAAATTAACCCAATTATAGAACCTGTAGATGTAGTGCCAATGGTGAAACATTATTGAGAATAAGACGAAACTATGAAACAAAAGATGTTAAAGTAAGGAGCAGTGTATATTATTTTGACTAGAGGCAAGGGAATTAAAATTGAAATGGAAATACCATCATGGGCAATTCATAATCCATTACCTACACTAATAGAAGTAACTAGGGATCTAATTATGACATTACCTACAGGATATGGTAAAAAAACAAAAGCAGGGGAAATTTGGAATGGTTTTCATGCTCAAACAATACATAATAAAATCATACAAATGAAGGGATTTGAAACTCGAAGTATTAGAAGGACCAGAGAAGCTTTACAATATCATTGTGAAAAGGGCTTACTAGGATTAGTGCCTGTAACAAGAGTGTTTAATGGTTATAGAGTTAAAATGTATTACAGGAAATAAAATGGAAAAACTAAATGTTGAGTTTAGAATTAACAGCAGAACCTTAACAGCAGACAGAGGTGTATTTTATGAGGAAACAAATCGTGCTGTTATCATTTTACCTAACCATGAAAACCTGACAGATATTTTATCTACAATACAGCATGAATCAATTCACTTTTGCATTAAAGATGAGGAGGAAATTGATGAAGAACATGAGGAGGAAATTATATTCAGAATGGCTTGGGCTGAGCAATATGTCGATTAACATACTTCCCTTATACATACATACTACCCAAACAAATTAGAATGTCCACAACATTCATGGTAGTTCATGAATTACCTGATATTATTTGCCCACGTTGCGAGAATGTAATGGCACGTATTCAACCCTGTCATGAAAAATGCTTGAGATGTGGTGGTGAACTAGACTGCTCTGATTAAATCAGAAACCATATATGCACCAATTTTTTTACTAAAACTGTGAATACTAATGATTTGAAAGCTAAACATGATGGCATAATAGAGGAATTAATCAAGGCAAATGAAAATGATTTCAAAACTAAAACAGATTTAGTCAAACAATTTATTGATGTGTCCAGACCTTTACTCAATAATGGTGTGATTAAAGGTCTAAAAAGTTCCGATCTTGCTACTTATATCAATGCAAAACTGCTAGAATATGGAATTAAATTTCCACGTAATGAAAGTTACTACAACCTTTTTTCAGATTCAGAAAAAAGAAACTATGGAACTAATGTCATTTCTATGTTAGGTAGAAATGAGCATGAGCATATTTTTGTCGGTGATGATTTTGAAAAGATATGCGAGTGTGGTGATATGATAAGACTTGGAAGATATTACAAACAAGTGCCTCAGGAAATAGAAAAAGAACCCAAAGCCAAATCATCAGTTGATAAACCTAAACAGGATAAATCAGAAAAAAGACCATACCACAACGAGCTTATTGATTATCTTTTACGAATGTCATATCTGTGTAGTGATTATGCTAGCCTGCTTAATGACCAAATCAAAAAGTATCATAAATATGAATCAGTTGCTAGTGCAATAGATGAGGAATTTGCCAAAAAGGATATTGGAAAATTAATGATTGAAATAAAGTCTCTTGAAGCAAAACTAATTCATGCTGACAAGTCCTCAGATGCAAGACAGAAAGTGGGTGAGTTTGAAAAAATTAAGGCATACATATTACAACTAACTACGCATACGGTTGCTCATGTGGCTAAAATCATTAACATAACACCAAAGCACATGACTAATAATGTAATCAGGAATATTGATAGGTCCAAGAAATTATTACAATGGTTTAAGACAGTTTATCTAACCTGTCCACACTGCAAAAAACAATTAGCATGGGAGGCTTATGACTGGTTTAATGAGCAATGTGAACGCTGTAATCTTGAACAAGACATGAATCAACCAAAAGTTCCTATTAAGCAATAAATTTTCTGATTTTCTATGTGGACAACAAGATACGTTGGAATCATTTCATACGGCTTAGTCGCTGCACTACTTATTGCAAAAGACGTAGTTCAAGATGTTGAAGGAGCAATCGCACTTCTAGCACCTTTGGCTGCATTTGTAGTTGCTGATCAAATTAAGCATAGAAATGAGATCTAAAAAAAAGAGCAAATTTTACTAAGTCTTAATGCTGAAAAAGGCATTGACAAGAGGTAAATGAGGAAAACAGGTTTTTGGACCTAAAAACCTCTAAACTAAATATAGTATTTTTTCTAAGTCTCTCTAAGAACATGAACAACGCAAATAACAGAAATCCCCTCAATAGAGGGGCTACGCAGGCAGAGTATGAACTCAGTCAAAAATCTAAAGACGAGTTTCTTGCTAAAGGTCTTGAGGAAGAACAACTCACAGGTGAGGAATTTTCTCATCAGTTAGTCTCAGATCAAACTTGGGCTGAATACGGTGTTGTAACTTACAACACTTTGTATAGAGGCACAGGAACTGGTTCAAGACAAGTTACGTTCCTAAATCACGCTTGGGACGTTTCAACTCAATACCATGCTTGCCCACACCAAATTCCTTTAGAAAATGCACAAAGAGTTTCAGAAACTCTAGGTATGCCAATCCAGCTATCTAGATGCTTTGGAACAGGCAGATGGCGAAGACCATTTATTTCATCTGCAAGAGATGGTAGATTTGCTGGTGGTTCACCAGATGCTATCATTTCACCAGATGGAAGATTTATGAATGCAACCTTTCTCATCAAAGATGAGTTTAAGGAAAAATACAACATAGATCTTGGTCAAGCAACCACAGGTGTAAAAGATTCTATCAGAGCAGGATTCAGCATCAGGAATTCCCTAGATGGCAGTTCTGCACTCATCATAGAACCTGTAACATTCAGAGGTGTCTGCTCAAACACAATGGTACATTCTTCAAAGTCCTTGTACGGCACTAACAGAGTTTTCTCTGGACAAGTGTTAGAGGAAATATTGAAACGTGCTAAAGAGGCATTTCTAGAGATTGACACAAAGATACAGAAAAAGTGGAAGGAACTCACCACAGCCAAAAAGTTGGAAGATGTTAAGGACTTAACTGGACCAGCAACCTTAGGCAGATTCGTTCACAGACGAGATATTGATCCAATCGAGATGAGACAATCAATGTTTGTAGCATTAGAACTTGGAAATGAATATCTAAGTGTCTGGAAAGAACTAGGTGAATACAAGATTAATCAAGCAATGGCTCAAATGGTAGTCGAATCATTGCCTGCTAATCTTTACAACCACCCTCTACTCAAACAATGGTTAGAAGTCACAGTCACTAAAGTTGGCGACCATAAAGAAACTGATGTCAAGTTACTAGACCGTAACAAGACTTGGTATATGGGAGCAAATGATTTGACTAGAATTCTAACTAGCGAAGATGTATCAGGAACTTGGAGATCACACTTCAAGAAATACGGTAAGGTCAATTCACTATTCTTTAGTGAGAAAAACCGTATGAACCCAGAATTAACCATAGGCAGAAACGCTTAAGGTTATTTCAACCCCTCCTTTCTTTTTTTTAATACCTTTTACAAATAACAGTATGGCAGTTTGTTTAGTTCGTGATAATAATGGTGAACTAGAGTTTTCAGAGGAAAATCAGACACATTGGGATCATAAGTGGGATAAGCAAACCGTCTATTATGCCCTGCAAAGAGATAGTGTGGACATTGAAGGCAGAGCAAAAGAAATGAAAGCAGTTAATCTAGCTTTTTCAACTTGGAATTTCGAAATACCAATCAAGTTAAAATCTGTCAGGGGCAATCAAACCCCTGACATTTACATTAACTTTGTAAAAAGTGAAAATGATAAGTGGCTAAAGAAAGGAACTTTGGCGTATGCTTACTATCCTAAAACAAGTCATGCAGGAAAAATTGTGTTTAATGAGGATTATCTTTGGTCCTTAGATGGAAACCCTGTTAATGCTCACGAAGCTTATCCATTACAATATCCTTTTGGAACTAGAACAACAATTAAGACTTGGAATATGCTTCACGTTCTAATACATGAGATTGGTCACAGTCTAGGATTAACCCATGATGCTAATAATAACAAATCAGTAATGTGGTGGCAGTATAATGGTCAGTTGCATCTAAATGATTTTGATATTAAACGAATAACAGACAAGTATGGTAAAAGGCGTTGGAATCCTAGAATATACAAGGCAGTAAAAAGATGGTTATTGAGACGTAAAAATGGCTTGTAGTTGTTCTTGTCATGAACATGGCGATGAAATGTGCAGAAGTTGTCTATTAGAGCATATTAACAAACAGGCAGATTAAATTGTATATCTATGCAGCACTTTATGCAGTAGTATGCTCATTGTTAATTTTTGGAATACTAGGAATTGCCTTTGGTGATTATATGGACACTATGGGATTATATCAAACTAATAATCCTGTGTCCTGTATCATGTCACCAGATCCTGAACTTGAACCATTATTTTATCCGTATATGTATGACATAACAAGATCAGCAATTTGGGAATGGGAATTAAGACTTAATCAAGCAACGAATGGTGATTGGGATTTTCCAATTTATGAATATCCATTTCATACACATGATAAAAAAACACCTAGAGATTTTCCTGAATGTGATATTTTTTTAACGTTTGAACAATTAAGTGGTTCATCAGCACTTGGCACGACAGGTTATGATTTTTCACATAGTAGTCATAAGTATGCTTTTATCACAACATACACACAGGCATATCCACCACAGAAAATTACAATATCAATAGGTGGAAGTAGTGATATCAATATAGAATTAAAACCAAAAGATTTGGATATGATTGATATTAGAAACATTGTATCGCATGAATTTGGACACGCATTAGGATTAGGGCATTATTATTTACATGATACATCTTGTTTAGTAGGTCAATGTCAAGACCGTTCAATTATGTATCATTCGTTAGATATTTGGAAAAACCAAACTAAAACAGTTCAGCATGAAGATATACAAATGCTGATTAAAATTTATGGTGAAGATGGATTTGGTTATCCAAGACCTAGTTGGATTCCAAAACAATGTGATTTTATGGAAGGAATAATTAGTGATTGTAGATGAATACTTGGGAAAGATTTTGGGCATGGTATGAAAAACACACTACAAAGTCATTATTCATTACTGCTGTAATTATTTACATTCAAATTCCTCACATGATATGGAACGCTGATTTGTATTTACAGGCTGGGTTGGTTAGTAATTATCACCCTGTTTTAGACTTCTTTCTATATGGGGTGGACCTAATTGAGATAATTCCTATGATCTCTATTTCTATGATGATATTTTCTAAAGTAAGAAAATGGCAGGCTTAAACAAACCATTTGTTCTTGAGTGTTTAAGTAATCTAGGAATAAAGAAGATTTTAAGAACATGAATCCAGACGATAACTTCCAAAAAAACAGGTCAAATCTGAAAACCTCAGTTAAGGGAATTGTTACCCTAGATTGTACTACAGAAAATCTAGTAAATAATTTCAACAGTAATGATGGCAAAGTCCTAGATAATTGCAAAACCACTGTTACTGAAAATTGGGAAATGTTTGACCTAAATGTCAAAGAGGCACACAAACGAGGTCTAAAAGTTGCAGGAGTTGACAAAGATGTTAGTTGACTATACACAGGAAACACAATTAGAAGATCCTGTCTATATCTTCAAATCAACTTCATACCCTGATACAATTTGTTATAGATGGGTTGAAGGATCACATACAGTCAATATCCTTACACTACCAGATAGACGTGAAGTGGATTGCTTTACTTTTGATTTTGACAAAAGACCAAATCAAATTACAAAAGAAAGAGCTCATCTAATGGTCATTAGACATGATCAGGACTTAGATTAAATGGCTAAATTAGGTCCACAACCAATGAAGTTTGCTCGTAACAATCGCTTAGGTTGGAACATCAGACACATGGTTGAAAGTAATGGAGCAACAGTCAAAGTCCTTCACAGAATGGGAGCAACTAATGAGGACATTGTTAAAGCCTACAATGAAAAAGATGGTATGAAACCTTGTATGTATTTCAAAGATGAAAACTGTGAACTTACATCACGTTGCTATTTTGAGCAAAATGGTTTAGCACTTCCAAGACCTGAACTTCAATTCGAAGATGGCAGGAAAATTTGGCTTTGCGATCACCACTTCTTGAAACTACAACATCACCTACCTGATACAGTGGAGCATAAAAATTGAGCCAGTCAGAATATAGTGAATACAAAGGACCAAAGCATTATTGGGTTATTTTCAATAATCAAGGTCAACCTGTAGCACTTGAGTTTATTTGTGAATCTTGTCATAAACTTTTCAAGACCACATTAGAAAACGGACTGCTAGAACACCCTAAGTGCTTTACTTGCACAGAGAAGGAAAAACAGCAATGAACCTTGAAGAAGCTGTAAAGAAAATGGAACATCAGATTCTAAGGCAATACGAATCATTCAACTTGGAATTTCGAAGAAAAAGTGAAGATGAAATTGAATTGTTTAGACAATCTGATAGAGGTCAATCTATTCTAAACGCAATCTATTTTGAGTTTAGTGATTTTGAATCAGAGTTTCCATATAAAATGTATAGGGCAGGCAAATATCAACTCTTGTTTCTTTGGCAAACAAATAGATTTATGGCACACTCAGAAGATCCTACACAGGATTTTCGCATATCTAGGAATGCGTTTCACGATGCAGTGAGAATGAGTTTGCCAAAATCAATCCCTCTTTAGAGGGATTCCCTCCTTTTTTCTTTTTTTTACAAAAAACTTCTATTATTTCATTATTATTTCAAATTCTTGTGAAGGTTAAAGAATTTTCTATTAAAAAAATTCCAATAAATCAAATTAAATTTGATAATACAAACCCAAATTATCTAACTGATAAACAAATGGACGCACTTTCTAAGGGTATGGAAAAATTTGGATTTCTTGCACCTATCATACTTAATGAAAAAATGCAAGTATTAGATGGTGAGCATAGGGTAAAAGCCTATGAAAAGCTAGGTGAAAAAAATATTCCTGCTTATGTAATTCCTGCTAACAAGATGGACGGAAAAATGTTAAGGCAAATCCTAAACAAACTCAGGGGTGAGCATGATGCAAAGAAAGATTCACTAGAGTTTCAAATACTAAAAAATGCTGGTAAGCTAGAGGAATTTTCTGAACTAATAGCAAAGCCAGAACAATCATTCCTTGATGCTTTAACTAAAAATACTGAGATACCTACAGAAAATACTAAGATTGATTTTTCAAATAGTATAGAGCATAGGTGTATAGTCAAAGATTGTAGTCATGGTCAATGATCCTATAGAGTATGCAGAAAGCTGGTCCTTTAAGTCAAAGAATGTAGCAGAAAACTTCGATCAACACGTTACTCAGTCTGTGCCTCTCTATAATGAGATACAAAGAATGGTTACAGAAATGTCAACCTATTTCATTAGAGATGGTGATGTTGTCCTAGATATAGGAGCTTCAACAGGAACTACAATTAGAAGTATTGACATTAATAATGACAGAAAACATATTCAGTATATTGCTATTGATGAATCACAGGAAATGGTTGATGTTTGTAATAGAAACCTAAATGAGTTTATTTCTAAATTTAATAATACAGAAGTAATATGTGCAGACCTAAATCAAGGTATGCCTAGTATTAAGACAAGTGGTGAGTATAGCTTTGTTATTTCCCTATTCACCTTACAGTTTCTAAAGAAGGAAAAACGCCTGAATGTATTACGAGATATTTGCAGGAATATAAGAGATGGTGGGGCAATAGTATTTGTTGAGAAAGTCCTAGCTAATGATGCTCACTTTAACGAAATGATGATAGATCTTTACCATGATATGAAACTAAGGAATGGTTTGACAGCAGAGAATAATCAAAAGAAAAGCAAAAGCCTGAGAGGTGTTATGACACCAATAGCACTAGAGGAAAATAGACGACTGTTAGTAAGTGCAGGATTTAACAGGGTGGACCTATTCTTTAAGTGGTATAATTTTGCTGGATTCATAGCAACAAAATGATTGATAAATTATTACAAGATATAATACAAAATGAGGTTAAAGATAATGAGGTTGCTGTATTACTATCAGGTGGGATAGATAGCCTAAGCATTGCTTTTTCAGCTCATAGACTTGGCAAAAAAGTTCATGCTTATACATTTCATCTAGAAGATGAGCCAAGCTATGATTCAAAGACAGCTATTAATGTTTCAAAGAAATTTAATTGGGATATTAATGTCATTGAAGTTCCAAAAAATAACCTAATAAATGATTGGTTCATATTATTAAGAAAATACAACTGTAAGAAAAAAACACAATTTGAGTGTACGTTTCCATTTTTGTATATTATTCCAAAAATCAATGAAAAATTTATCTTATCAGGAATATGTGCTGATGGTTGGTATGGTCTAAGTAAAAAGGCAATGATTCATTTTAGTCAAACAAAAACAAAGTTTGACCAATTTAGATATGATTATTTTACTCAAGAAAACCCAGCAGGGATAATGCAATTAGGTATGCTTTGTAATGATTATAACAAAACCCTTATTCACCCTTACTTATGGCATAAAACCATAGAAAATTTTTTTATGAAATACAATCATAAACAGTTACATCATAAAGTTCAAAAATGTCATGTCAGAAATGCTTTTTCTAATGAGTTATTAAAAATTGATAAAATTAAACCACATCTTAATCTTCAATTAGAGGCTAAAATTGATAAATTATTTGAACATCTTTTAACAAACAAACAGATTAATATTAATAACAGGAAAAGAGTAATGGATATTTGCAGAGATTGGAATAAATGACAACAGTTGTATCGACATTTTCAGGCGTAGGTGGTTCTAGTATGGGCTACAAATTAGCAGGCTGCAAAGTATTAGCAAGCTTAGAGTTTATCGAGGCTGCAAGGGAATGTTACAGACTTAATTTTCCTAACACACCTATCATAGAAAAAGACATTCGTGAGGTTAAAGGGCAGGATATTTTGGACCTAATAGGATTAAAAAAAGGTGAATTAGATATTCTTGATGGCTCACCACCTTGTGCTAGTTTCTCAGTGGCTGGTAAAAGAGAGAAAATGTGGGGAAAAGAAAAGAAGTATAGCGACACAGTTCAAAGGGTTGATGATTTGTTTGATGAGCAAATTAGGTTAATTGACGAGATAAGACCAAAAGCATTTGTCATAGAGAATGTTAAAGGAATGACTATGGGTATTGCAAAATCCTTGTTATCTAACTACCTAGTGAAGTTATCAAAAATTGGTTATGATATTAATGCTGAGATACTAAATGCCAAATACTTTGAAACTGCTACAGCAAGAGAAAGAATGTTCTGTATAGGAATTAGAAAGGATCTTAACAAAAAAGCCTCACACCCTAAGCCATTCAGAAAACCAATCACATTTAGTGAGGCTGTATTAGGAATAAAAAACAATGAGGACCAAAGGCAAAAATTAACAGAACAGGCAAAATCTTGGTCAAGTTATCACTTATTTGAGCAAACAAAACAAGGTCATAGTCCTGCTGAGTTACACCCTAAAGGGAATTGGTTCAATACTACTAGAGCATCTATGCACGAACCATTACCAACTATCACTACATTTCCACTATGTATCTTACACCCTAAAGAAGTTCGAGGGTTAACTATAGAGGAATTAAAAGCCTGTTCAAGTTTTCCTGAGGACTTTAAGATTGTAGGAAATTATATGCAACAGTTTGAAAGAGTAGGCAGGGCTGTGCCACCTAACCTAATGAAACACATAGCATTACACATTATATCTATCCTTAAATGATAGGATTTCTCTCATTTTGTTAGGGAAAAATGGCTCTAAATGATAGTGAAGTCCTAGTTATGCAGACTATGATTATGAAGCTTAGTGAGGCAGAATCACTAGCTTGGATTAGAGCTCATCAACCTAAGGACAAAAAGAAGAAACCAATGTCTGTAGCAACATTTTACAGGATTAAAGGCAGGCTGAAAAGTATTACAGATAAGCGTAAATTTGAACTACAACAGAAAGGTCTATGGGAGCAACATCTTGAGAGGATTGACCAACTAGAAACCATACTAAAATTTTCATGGCAAAACTTTCATAGGGCAAAAGGTGCTTCTGAAAAGCAAAGAATCCTTGATTCAATATCTAGCATACAGCCATTATTATCAGCATATTATTCAGCATCACAGGAGGTAATTGAAAGAGATGCGACCAAAGTCGTTCAAGATACAGGACATTTATCCAACATTCCAAACTGATCACGATTCAGTTGAACAGGATATATCAGAAGAAATATCACAACTAAAGTTCTTCTGTGGAAATATTAACCCTAGTGAGAACTGTTGTTTTTCACATAAAGTTGGTCTGCCTGAACACCCAGCAACCCTTCAACCTATGAAGTTTATGCCTCACCAATCTGACCTTATTCAACAAGCATTATCACCACATCAAGTTAAGTTTCATATTAACAAATCAAGACAGATAGGACTTACAGAAATTGTTCTAAGGATTGTTCAATACCATGCCTTTCATAAATACAAAGGTGGTAAGATCTTAATTATTGCAGGAACTAGGGAAAAAACTACTAAGACAGTAATTAACAGGCTTAAGATGTTATTCAACAATATTCATTCTACATTAAAAGAGGATAGAAATGATTTGAGATTGGTCCTAAAAAACGGAACTGAGATTGAAGGCAAACCATCAAATAGTGAGGCTATTCGTGGTGAAACTAAAATCAAAGCCGTAGTTGTAGATGAGGCTGCACACTTTGCCCTAGTAAATGATAGTGTTGTATTAGATGCGATTGAACCTATCCTGCATACAAACAAGTCTGACATATTCCTAGTTTCAACACCTAGAGGTCAAAGAGGATTTTTTTATGATTTAGCAATTAAGGAAAATGACTATAAGAAATTGCAATATGATTACACTAATGCAATAGGTTGGATTTATTCAGAAAAAGAGATGGCTGAGGAATTAAAACGAATAGACATAGATGTAGATCAGGAATACAGATGCCAATTTACTTCTTCACGTTCCTCAATATTTGGTGTTATAAAAGACGATGCTCTAGAAGATTATGAGGCAGAAGAATATGGAAGTTAGTGATCTACCAAATATGTTTCAGATAGCTATTGCCTGTGAGGATAACAGAGATACTTGCGAATCATTACATGAACTATTTCAAAGGCAACAGATTGAAATTGATAGTCTTAAACAGGTAATTAATGCTCAACAAGTTCTACTAGATGAAATTGTAAAACATATTCAGAATAAAGAATAAAAAAATGACTTTTTGGGATTGGCTTAAGAAAGAAAAATTCGTTTTACCAACAGAAGAATTTCAAATTAAATTTGTGAAGGAAATAGAAAAGAAATTAGAAACAGCGAAAGGTTCTGAAAAAACCAAATTAACCTATATGTTAGCAAATCAATTAATGTTTCTTAGTCAAATTCAAGGAAAAAAGAAACCAAAGAAACCAATCAAATTAAACAATAAAGGTAAATGGGTGTGGGTAGAAAATGAGAATAGCAGGAATTGATAGTGGCAAACGCAAAGATTCTTTTGCTTTTGTAGGTATTGAAATCAGAAATGATAACGTGTATGTAACAGGTGTAAAGACTTGGCTTGGTAGAAACTATCTAGATGTTGAGAACTTAATTGCAAATATTCATGATACAAAACCATTCAATTATTATGTTGTAGAGATTAACAACACAGGTGAACACGTCTTTGAAGAATTGAAATATCGTCATAAAATTCCTAATGTTATCCCTACATTTACTACTAGAGAGACTAAGGACCAATCAAAAATCAATTCAGGTCGTGTTATGCCTAAGAACCAAATGGTGTTATGGTTGGCAAGAATGTTTCAGAATAATCGAATAAAGTTCCCAAAAACTAGCAATAAGGATATAGAGGAATTAAAGAGGCAAATTTCAATTTTCTCAGAAATTGTTACTGAATCAGGCAATGTATCATATAGGGCAGAAGGAAATGAGCATGATGATACTGTAATGGCTTTAATGCTAGCTTGTTTCATAGGCAGGAATTTTATTAAAAATCATGAGGGAATGTTTCAACAACTTCAAGTTACTTCAAGAAAATTTGAGAATAATGAGGAGGACATTTATGGCTCAGGCGTTCCAACCCATGCAGAATCATTACATAGAGAGGTTTTCACACCATGAGTATGAGTGTTGAATTAACCCTAGATGATTACAAGTGTATCACTAATTGGTTTGAACTAGCTTTTGCTAAAACTAAATCACAGAAAACTCAAGATGAAATAACCTTCAAAAAGATCTCAGTTATGTGTATTACAAAGATGGAGGAAATGAAAGATGAGGGATAATGCAACTATGAGATATGACAGGCTTGTAAATGATTTAAAATTAATAGAAAAAAAGCGATCAAGAAAGCTTAAACAGTTATTGGACCTACGAGAGAAACTTAAAAAAAATGAATAAAGTTCTCTTGTATATCAGATTTTAATCCTAATTAATGCCAGCTAAAGCAAAAAAGGCGAAAAATACTTCTAATAACTTTGTGGTAGATTCTAAAGCTGTTCCAGTCAGTTCAACAACTAATTCCAAATATGCAAGTGCTTCAAAGAGAATGTCCTCAAGTGACCACCTGTATATGTATTCTAATCCAGCCTACACTGATCAGGAATTAGAGCAATTTGAAGATGTTTGGGGTTCATCTGTCTGTGGAGCAACTATTGATAAATTAATTGAATACACATTCGGAGGAGGAATTCAGCCTGTGTTTGAACTAAAAGATGAGACAGGAATGGACGATGAACAAAAGAAAACAGAATTAAAAAAGTATGAATCAGAACTTTCAGAACTTATTGAGTATGATAAGAGAATGAATTTTGAAAAGAAACTAAGAGATGCTATTACTATGACCATTGTATTTGGTAGATGTGTTATGGCATTTGAAGGCAGGGGATTGCCTAGAGCATTAAAGATTATTCACCCTAGAGATCTTGGAAGGGTATTCATTAACCAAAAAGATTGGTCACTAGAAAAAGTCATAACAACATTCCCTAGTGATGAAATTGAACCTGAGGATATGGTTTATTTGGTAAATAGACCAGACAGCCCAAAACGTAGGACTATGTGGTATGGTTACTCAGAAGTGCAAAGAGTTGTAGGTGCAGCAAGAGCTTGGCGAAGAATTGTAGAATATGATATGCCAGAAGTTGCTACAAGTATGTGGTCAGGTTATGGAATGTTCTTAGTAAAGAAAATGGGCAGATCAAAAGCTGATGCAGAAAACGATATGAATACATTACTATCCTCACTAAAAGCAGGAGCATTTAATGCAGTTAGTGTAGATGCTAATGATGAAGTAACGTTTGAGAAATTGGACCTAGAACCAAAGATAAGAGAAATGGTTGATTTAGCCTCGTTTTATGAAAGAATAATTATTGGAAACTTTGCTGTGCCAAGTGCTTTGTTAGGCAGAGAGGAGGATCAGAACAGAGCTACACTTCTTGGTAAAATACAATTTTTCCTTAGTGGTGTTGTAAAGTCAAGACGTGATTGGATTAGTGATTTAGTAAGTAAACAATGGTATGAGAGAAATATGATTAAGATGGGTATGGGTGACTTGTTAGAAAAAGTAACTGTCAAGGCAGAGTTTGAATCAATCATTGTCGAATCATGGTTTGACCTAGTTGATGCAGTTCTAAGAGTTAAAGGAATATTTCCTGATATGCCAGATGATCAACTATTGGAATTATTGAACTTGGAAGAATACAAAACAGAACTAGCACAAGCACCTACAAGAGCAACTAATGTTCCTCAAGGTAATGTGCCAATTAATACTGCACAGGATATTGTCAATAAACAAATTAACAAAACTATGAACCAAACTGATACTGTATCAGCTAAAGCAATAGATGATGAAATAATCAAACATACTCTAGCAGCCAAAAAGCTAGAGGTATTAGGTAAAATTGACAAGATGATAGATGATGCAAAAAAGTCTGCTAAAACTGATAAGAAACGCAGTTAATTCCTTTCAACTACTAGATGAGGAAAAACCACCTAGAGTTGTATTCACTACACAAAGAGACAATCGTGTTGATGATAAGGTCTGCTTAGAGTTATCAGGAATTGCCTTTGAAATTGACGATCCCCTCAGACCTGTAATTCCTGACGACACACACCCTAACTGTAGATGTTATTATGTAGCAGAGGACACAGGGGAAATTGTTACAAACATATCTAGCAGAAGATCTGTAAAAGAACGAAACAAACTATCAGATAAACAAAGGATAAACTATCTTAAGAAAAATAGAAAGAATTTGACTAAAAATAAAATGGACCTAATAGTAGATACAATGTTTGAGAATGAAAAATGGCAAAAGAAAATACCTGATTACCCTTACAAAGATGCAAGCTTAGAGAAAATCAAAAAGTGGTTACTAGAGATATGAATGACAAATTAGCACATTTCATTGTAGGATTTATGCTCAGTATTCTAGGCATATTGCATTTCCCATTAATCCTTTCAGGGTTCTTCTTTGCTATAGGCAAGGAATTATTTGATGCTCTAGGTAATGGAAAGCCAGAAACTAAAGATGCTATAGCAACAGCCTGTGGTGCAGGAATTGCTAGTGGAATAGTTCTGTTATCTATTGATTATGGTTTTCTCTTATGGCATTAATTAATTTCGAGAATGAGGACAAGTTCTTTGTTAAGTTCTTTCTCTTAGATGCCTCATTAAATCTAAACTCTTGGGGCGTAACCCAACAAAGCCTAGAGGCAAACCTAGAATCATTCATTGGAAAACCATTTGTATTAACCCCTGATTTTGATCACCCTAAGGCACAAGATGGTGATGATTTATTGGTTCAACAAGAAAAATATCGAGTTGGTGATATTATCATGGTTGGTATAGAAGAACGAACAGGAAAAGCCTATGGCGTAGCAGAAATTAAAAATGAACAAGCTAAAGATATTTTGAAGAATGGTGAAGTGAATTTTGTTTCCCCAAGTATCGTATTCAATACACAAGATGAAGTTGATATTCATGGTAATGCTATAATTGAAAATTTTGAAGGAGCTCACGTTGCTGCAGTAGCAGAACCAGCATATACAATAGGCAAAGCACAAATCAAAGGTAAATGTTCAGGAAATAAAGAAACCTGTATGAATAATTTACAGAAGGTTGAAGCTTCAATAAGTCCTTGTGGCAAATATTCTAAAGTAAGATCAGCAGATAAAAGAATAATTGGAAAAGCCTCAGAATGTGTTCAGGCTTGTATTAATAAAAAATTAGAATCAAAAGAGGAACTAGATGATCAGGATTTAGCAATATGCTATAGTGAATGTGATAGCAAAGAAGCAGAATCTGAGGTCACTACTAAAAACAAAAAGAAAATAATAATGCCTAAAAAGTCAAAAAGTAGTTCTCATAAGCTCAAAAAATCCAAAAATTCTAACAACATGAAAAATCTATACGCAGAAGAAAAGAAAGATGAAGATGCCAATGACGAAGAAGAACACGTCAAGGCAGAGGATTTATCAAATAAAGAAGAAAAGCGTTTTGATGAGGAAATGAAGAAAGGCAGAAAAGCTCAAGATGAAAAAGAAGATGAAGATGCAGAAGATGAAAACAAGTTGGACCTAACTGACCGACAAGAAGAATTCTTGAAGGACAAAAAGGAATCAGCACTTCAAGCAGAAGTCAAATCTTTGAAATCTGAATTAAGAGCAATGAAAGCCCAATTCCGTAGAGCCAAGCTTGAACCAGTTATTGATTCAATCCTTGAAGCTAAATCAAAATTAGGAAAAATCAATGTTGAGGCAGAATATAACAAACTAATCAAACTCGATAGTGATACATTAGAAAGTTTGAAAGCAGACTATGAAACCCTTAGTGCAAGTCAAATTACACCAAGATTCACAGCTAAATATGCTAGTGTTGATTCTAAATCAGGTGATGAAATCCTAAAAAGAATTAGAGGAGGATTTAACTAATGGCTGCAACAGCAGGGCAACTCGCAAGATCTACAGGAATCGAAGTTCAATCATTTAACATGGCTGCATCAACTTCTATTACAAGAGGACAACTTGTCGCATTAGATGCAAACGGTAGAGCAGTATTGGCAACCAATTCTGTTGGAACTGTTGCAAGAGGTCTTTTCGTAGCAATAGAAACAGTTGATAATAGTAGTGGATCTGCTGGTGATCTAGAAATTAGATGTGCAGTTGGAAACACTTTCGTATATGCCACAGCAGGAGGAGCAATCAAAGTTGGCGAAGCCGTCAAAGCTGATTCAGCCTCTAAATGTGTTGCTGCAACAGGTGTATTTGCTGCAGAGACACACATTGGCAGATATTTTGGTCATGAAAATGAAGAAAACGATCCTACAGATGCTGCAAGTGGAGATGTTGTAATAGTGAGGTTGGGATTCTAGATGCCAAAACCAAACACAGCAATTACTTACTCACCGTACACCAAGAAATTCTATTCTGGTGCATGGGATAAGGAAGGCACAGACTTTAGCAAAGACTACGATATGACAGCCATTGCTAAACTAAATGTCGAGAAAGCTCTTGGTGATGGTAGAATTGAACCTATCAACTATGAAACATTCCGTCAAGCAGAACGTGATTTCAAATCAGGTAACATAGATGCAACATCTTTGGCAAACATTACTGTGATCGATTTGCTCAGCGAAGTTATACGCAGAGAATGGCGAGACTTTAACGCAATTCAAGCTGTACGTAAAATCCCTGTGCCAAAACTCCAATTAAATGTGCCAATCACAAACAAGTATGCTGCATCAAAGAAAGTTCCTGAACTTCAAGAAGCAGATCAAAAATCAAACACCTTCACACAAGCACAACTTCGTTTGTGGAAGAATGTAATTTCGATCTACGAATCAGATGAATCACAGCTCAAAGGAACAATAGAGCCATTGCAATTTGAAATTGATCAAGCTGCAGGGGCTTTAGCACAAGCTGCAAACGAACAAATCGTTACAGAAATTGAATCTCTCACAACCCAAGCTGGTGGTGACTGGGGTGCAATGGTAACTAATGGTGACTTCTCAAACAGAAACCCATTAAACGATTTAGTAGATGCAGTAACTACAATCACATCTAATCACTTTAGACCAGATGTAATTTGTATGCACCCAAGAGTAGTATCTGACTATCTTTCAAACACATACATTCATGCTAGCACACGCCCTGACAGTCGTGAGTTTAGTGGTAAATTCCCACTAGACAAAATGCCAAATGTCAACACAGTCGTTGATGTTGGATTTACCAACACCGTTGCTACTATCTTTGATAGCAGAACAATGTTACTTGGTGAAGGACCAACTATTGCAGAATCATTCAGAGATCCATATCGTGGTGCTGATGGTTACGTAATTAGACAGTTCTTACAGCCAAAGAAAACGACAAATGACGCAGGCAGAAAGATCACAGGCGTTTCAGCATAATAAAAAATTGGGTTTATCCCTATCCTTTTTTCTTTTAAACTAACAAACAGATGATTATACATGGGTGAATTTCAGGAAAAGAACCTAAACGGAAGCCGTTTTCAACTTTTCAAAAAGCTAAATCAGGGAATAATTCAGGGTGGAGGAAATACTGCACCTATAGAGACAGAAACCCTAAGGGAAATGACACAATCTGAGATAGAAAAAGCAGAAGCAGAGGCTGGGGATTAATGGCTTTTGTATATTTTGTATTACAGGACACAAAGGACTTACTGAATGTGCCATTAAATGTAGAAAGTGAAGATTCAATCCTTGAACAGTTAGGAACTAAAGCTGATCAATATTTTACTAACCAAATGACAAGTTATGCAGAACAATTACCATTAACATCAGGAAATTTAACAACAGCACAACAGGCTACAAATCAATATGTTGCTAGTCTCTATATGGCAAGAAAGCAAAACTTTGATTCTGCAAAATATTGGGAAGATCGTTATAAAGAGACATTCAACACACTTGTGAATTTACTAACCTCAGATCCAACTAATAGGACTAAAAGAGTTGCTGTGACTAAAGCATATATCACAGATCCTCTAAAATCAGATCCTTTGCTTGAATAGTTCTCTTAATAACAAAGAGTTTGAATTAATTAATGTCACATCACATGGAAGGCACTTTCAAATGTTTTGAACATGAATTTTCAACATCAGAACCTTCTGATTGGCAAGGACATTTAGGTGACAAAGAACACACTTTCACAGGTTATGCTGGTTGTGTTACTTGTGGTGAAGATGTTAAAGTAAACTGGACAGGCAAATTGAAAAACAGATTATCACCAAATGTATTATGTGAGGGGTGTAAAGCACAATGACATTTTTAGAGAATATTCCAAATGATGAAACATTAGACTTTAAGCTTATGCCATCTAATACTATTGAAGAAAATCAAATCATTCATGGTTATGTTACTGTAATTAAAAATGCAGGAAAAGATGATGAGCAAGTATTATGTAAAAACAAACATAACTTATTGACAAATGCTGGTCGAGATTATTTCCATGCACAATGTTATACAAACACATCAGCAGGAGGAATCGGTTGTAACTATATTGCATTATCAGAAAACTCTGGTGGTGCTGCAGCAGGACACACAGCAGTTGCAGGGGAAATTTCTACAAGTGGATTAGCAAGAGCTCAAGCATCAACAAGAACACATTCATCAGGAACTAATACTACAACATTACAAAATACATTTACAGCATCAGGAACATTTAGTGCCGTACAATTATCAGGATTATTAAATGCAGCATCAACAGGAACATTAGGACATGAAGCAACTTTTACTAGCGTGGCACTCGTTTCTGGCGATACATTACAAGTGACGTGGACTTTAACGTTAGGGTGATAACACATGGCTAGAAATAGTTATGGTGGCACGACACATTCAGTCACTGCAACAGGATCAAATGATAACTCAAAACAAGTTTCAGTTAATGCTTGGAACGCAGAACACGTTAAAGCTGAAACAGGTATGCTTGGCTTTACAAAACAAACAGCAACAATATCTACTAATGCTATTGCAGCCACAGGAACTTTAATTGAGATTCAGGCAGATGGCACATTAAATACAATTACACCAACAGATGTAAATGAATTTGATCTTATCTACCTAATTGCTAAATCTACAGCAACTTCTGTTACTATTACTCATGATGCCTCAGGAGGAGCTGGAAAAATTAGACTATTATCAGCAGGAAATGAAACACTATCAACAACAAGTCCATTAATCTTAATGTGTAGGACCATTGGATCAAATAAGGAATTCATACAATATGGAGGAGGCGTTGTCAATTCTCTAAATGATATTGGTGATGTAAATATCACAAGTATAGCAGATAATGATTTACTTGCTTATGACAATTCAACATCTAAATGGATTAACCAAAGTCCTAGTGAAGCTGGAATTATTACAGCAGATTCTACTACAACATTCACAAACAAAACCTATGATGCAGATGCAACTGGAAACAATTTAACTAATGTTGAAAATGCAAACATTAAAGCAAGTGCAGGCATAGATGCAACTAAGATTGCAGATGGAACTGTCACAAGTGCAGAATTTCAATATATCAATACATTATCATCTAATGCTCAAACACAACTAGATGGAAAACAAGCAAGTCTAACTTTTGGCATATCATCAGGTAATGTCACAAAAGCTGGTTCAGGTATTGTTGACAATGATTTTCTTAGAATAGATGGCACAACAATGGAAGGCAGAAGTGCAAGTGAAGTATTATCAGATATTGGAGGACAAGCTAGTTTGACCTTTGGAATAGCAAATACTAACGCAGTAAAAATAGATGATGCAGATGCAGCAGATGATGATTATGCAAAGTTCACAGCAACAGGATTAGAAGGCAGATCAGCAACAGAAGTTAAAACAGATTTATCATTAAACAATGTAGAAAACACAGCACTTAGCACATGGGCAGGAACAGCTAATATTACAACATTAGGAACTATCACAACAGGAACGTGGACAGGCACAGCAGTAGCAGAAACCAAAGGTGGAACAAACCAAACAACATATACACAAGGTGATATTCTCTATGCAAGTGCCTCTAATACATTATCTAAATTAGCAAAAGGAACAGCAGGAAAAGTTCTTACAATGAACAGTGGTGCAACTGCACCTGAATGGGCAAGTGCAGCAAGTGCTGCTGATACACCTTGGACAGTAGTTCATAACTTTGCTGATTTTTACTATGATATGGAAGTCCAAACTAAACCATCAAACCCATCAGCAGATCATGCAAGATTTTACGTTAAACAGATTGACACAAACAATGATGGACTTTTCTGTATCATGCGTAAAAACGGAAGCGATACACAAGAAGTCCAAATTGCGTGAGGGAACTCACAATGGTTGAAGCTCTTTCAGGTGGAAGATGGCAAGGAAGTTCAACAGCAGAAGCTACTGCGACAGTGACAGATCCTTTAACATCAGATTTAGGTTGGGTATCCAACGGAACAGGTAATGGATATAATGCAAGTGATTATATTGACTTTAAAATGGTATCACCTGATGCAAGTAGTGGTAGTGACAGAGATACAGTTTACATTGATTTACAAGATTCAGATTATTTAGATGGTTCAAACCTAGCAACTAACTTTGTTGTAAGATGTATAGTTAACTTTTCTGATCTAACTCTTGCTAGTGTAAATGAAAACAGAGCATATTTAGGATTCTACGATACTGATGCTTGGGGTGGAACGTCACAAGATATGTTTGCATTACAGATAGGGTGTTGGACTGATTCAGGTGCTATCAGAAGATTATGGACACAAGGAATAGACGGTGGAACGTTTGAAGGTGGTTCAGAAACTAAATCACAATTTACTCTAGTTCCTGCTGTAGATACTGATTATTATATCACATGGACAAAAGATGGTGATACATTAAAAGTGCGTATTACAACAAATTCTGATTATTCAGGTGGCGAAGAACAAACTGTTTCTAAAAGTGGCTTAGCTGGTTTAAGATATTTTGGTTGGAAAGGTCGTGGTGATACACAGAACAACGGTGGAAATACACAAGGAACAATAAAACCTGACATTAAAATTTGGAATAATGCAACATCAACTACATCAGATGAAAAAGATTCACTAACAAACGTTCCTGCAAATACTAGATATGAAGAAACAGATACGAGAAAAATTTACCGTAGAGTAGCAGGGAATACAACAACATCAACATTAGATTCAACTAACGGTGTGACAGATTGGACAGAAGCTGGTTCAATGTATACAATAGATTCAAGTGATAATCAAATTGATTTTGCCCTTCTTAGGGATAATTCAGGCAGTAGTCCTACAACAGCATTATACGACTTGGGTTCAGGAACAATGTTAAGTGACACAAAATTTGTATTACGATTCAGATTGAATGTTGGAACAATATCTAATCCTTCAAACTCATACTCAATTCAGTTTAACTTTGGAACATTTTCCTCTACTTCTGATATGACAACTGCTGAAGATGCAATAGGTATATTTTGTCAAGCAACAGGAAACACAGGCAATAATTGGCAGTTTGGTGTGTGTGATAATGCTGCAACATATTCACAAAGTCCTGCTGTAGCTTTTGATGCTAGTGGAACAGGTGTGACAGGTAATAATAATTGGTATGTAGAAATTGTAAGAGAAGCTTCTGATTCAGGAAAATGTAGATTGTATTCTGATTCAACTTATGAAACATTAGTTCAAGAAAAATCACTTGATTTTAGTTCATCTAATCCACAAAATTTGAGATATATTGGTTCAAAATGTTATGGTTCAAACTCATACGCAACACCTACATATAATGGATATATTTCAGATGTTAAAATTCAAAACGGTGTTGATACGTTCAAAGAAGCAGGTTGGATAGAGAGGAATACAGCTTGATCGAAAATCTCGGTGTCAAACTTTACAGCGGACTAAAGCAAGATCGTAAGTCAGATAGTCTAGGTTCAAGTGCTGATGGAACAAATACTGGAATTACATTACTTACTGGAAAAGAAATAACATGGACATCAAGTGGTTCAACTGTCACACAAACATCTATCACTAAATCAACTGCAAGTGCAGGGTGGACAAATAACTATGCACATTCACAATCATATTCAAGTGGAATAGTTATAGTAGAATTTGATCCAAACGTTGGTCAAGGTTATGGAAGTCTTTGTGGTTTTGATGATGGAACAAATAATTCTACACCAACTGATATAACACTAGGAATGGCAGGATTAACAAGTGCAACAAATTGTAATAGTATTGTAAGTGGAACTGCTACTGATCAGGGTTCAGGTTCATGGGCAGCAGGTGACACAATGAAAATTGAGTATAATATTGATTCAGGTGCTTATGTATTTTCTAGAAACGGAACATCATTTGTGACAGGCACATTAACAGGTGGTGCGAAACCATCTTCTGTTAGAGTTTTAGTAAGTAATTACTCACAAAATTACAAAGTCACCGAAATTAAATTATCAGGTGGTGGAACAAGTGCAACTGCTAATCAATACAAACTTGGCACAGGTGCTTACGCTTTCAATGGAAGTACGAGTAAAGTTGAAACAGGTGATAAATTCTCATTTTTACAACAAACAGGCACTATTGCATTTTGGATGAAACCTACTTCGTTTGCTGATAATGATGTTTTGTTTGATTCATGTAATGCTTCAAGTAGTAATAGTGGGGTTTTATGTAAAGTAGCAAGTGGTTCGAATTTACTTTCGTTTCTTATTGCAAGAAGTGGTGGAAACAGTTCACAATTAAACTATCAATTACCGTCAGATCCATCAGGTGAATGGACACACATAACAATCACTTATGATGGTTCGACAGCTAAATTTTATAATAACGGAACAGAAGCAGTAAGTGGTTCTGTCACATCAACAACAAACGCTTCTACATACAATCTATTTTTCGGTGAAACTGCTACTGGTGACGATAATCCATACGATGGTGTTTTTGATGATATTGGAATTTGGGATCGTGTCCTTACTGCAACAGAAATTTCAACATTATGTGGTACAACAGGTAGTCTTGATTCTGATGATTTTGATAATGTTTATGGTTCAACACAATATGCAAGAGGTTTTAAAGTAGCCACATCATCGTCAGCACTTAAAGATAAAAAAGTAAAAGCCGTTACATTCTATGTTAGAAAAGCTGGTTCAAGCCCAACTGGAACTGCTTATGCAAAAATATACAATGGAACTACCCTTGTTGAAACAAACACAACTGGAACTAACCTTGATGTTTCTACACTTGGAACTTCTGATTATACTGCTCATAAATTTGAATTTACAGGTAATACGACTTTAGATACTGGTTATAGTGTTGTTTATTATTTTGATGGTGGTAGTGGTTCTGCTTATACACAAATTAGACGACAGGGAAGTGATGTTTATGATGGTGTCAATACTATTTATAGAAAATACCACAGTAGTGCATGGGCAGATGATTCAGGCACAGATGCAAAATTCATTCTTGAATTTGCTGATCCACAATTAGTTTCATCATTAACTAACAAGTCAGGTCTAAAAGCACATTATACTATGGACAGCACAAGTTTAGGTGCAACAAAAACATACGAACCTGAATTAGATAATAATAGTGCTAGTAAATGGGTAATACAAGATAGTGGTGCAATTAATTTAAACACAAGTAATAGTAGAGTTGATTTTTCAACTAAACGTGATAATTCAAATAACACTTTATCATACGATTTAGGTTCCAATCTAAATGCAACTTGGGTTTTAAGATACAAATTCAATGCTTCAACGTTTAGTGAATCTGAAAACAGTTGGTTGTCAGTTGGATTTAGATCTGTTGATTCAGCTACTGCCGTCACTGGTAGTTCTACTAATTTTGATACTTTTGGTTGTTTTGTAATGAATGGTTCATCAGCATCAAATAAGAAAAGACTTGGTATGCACTCTGGTACTGCAAACACATCATTAACAGAACATCAAGATAGATTAGAAGGTGTGACATACACAACTAGCAAAGATTATTATGTCGAGGTTGTTAGAACTGGAACAACAACAGGCACAGTCACACTTAGAGAAGATAGTCATACTGGAACTGTATTCAAAACTTACTCATATTCAGGTGGTAATAATGCAACAAACTTACGCTATCTCACAATAAGTGATCTAGCAGATAATGTTTCAGGTGATTCAACATTAGTTGGAACAATAACTGATATTGAAGTATATGACGGTGTTTCAGAATTAGAAGGTTGTAAAAACGACTTTTCATCAACAAGTAACTTAGATGGAATGACCAATCTACCAACTAATACAATATTCTTACAAACAGATGATACACCTTCATACTGGTGGAAACAATCTGATAACACTTGGAAGTTAGATGGAACAAGCACATGGGATTCAAACTTTGCACAATTTTCAACAGAAGAAGAAGGTCAAGCAAAATGGATTACAAGTGATTCTACAAGGCTACAATATGGTGGTGTTAGTGGTTCAAGTAGTGATGATAAAAAATACATAGATTGGGATTTAAGAAATGATAATAGTAATGATACCATTTATTATAATTTAGGTAAAACTGTTAATAGTTCAAAATGGGTTTTAAGATACAAAATAAACTTTAGTGATTTAGCAAGTAATACATCAACACAAGGAATTTTGGGCTTATCATCAATTACAGGTTCAGCAGATTCAACACAAGACTTTCTTGGAATTTCATTTTTAACAGGCGATGATCAAATTAGAGGAATATCCACAGATAGTAATCCTAATGGAATACCATCAACATATAATGATTCAATAGATTGGCAAGAAGATACAGATTATTATATTCAGATTGAAAGAACATCTGCAACTGCTTTCAAAGCTTATGTCAGAACAGGTTCATATTCGGGAACAATATTAGCAAGTATTACAAATGGTGTGACAACATCTGCTATTGGTGGCTTACAATATATTAAAATTCAAAACAGAGTAACAAATAATTCACCTTCACCTAGATTAACAATAAAAGAAGTCGGATTACTAGACGGATTTTCGGAGTGGGCATGACAAAATATATAAAAACAATAGGAGTGAATGAATAAACATGGCTGTTAAACATCTAAGTGGTAATCGAGCAACTTCTCTAAAGTCAGATATATTTAGTGACTCATTAGGTTCAAGTGCTGATGGAACAAATACTGGAATTACATTAGTACCTATAACATATCATGCATCTTTTGATGGAACGAATGATTATGTTAGTATTGTTGATTCTAGTTCAAACTTAATTCAAGGAAGATCAA
>VTLG01009331.1_pt1 | contig 42246 bp, 35 predicted proteins | sample 4694571 | NCBI WGS metagenome assembly VTLG01 (sample SAMN12604809, study PRJNA352737) | marine metagenome | biome: ENVO:00000447; feature: ENVO:00000209|ENVO:00000569|ENVO:01000036; material: ENVO:00002151; isolation source: viral sequences binned using virsorter ...
ACTCTCAATACAACCTTCTTCATCGATAAAAGCGATATCCAAAGGAATAGTAGTGTGACTCATATGAAAGGATTGTTGAGCAACCCTATCAAAGATAAAAAGCATCCCAGAATCTGTGCTTAGACTTTCTCTAAACATCAAACCCGTTCTGAACTCTCCAGGAGTTTGGGGGATTTCGATCTTAAGTGGTAGATCTACTTTCATGTATTTTAGACAACTTCACACCTATATTTAGGTAATTATTTACCTAGAACCCATAAATCTAGCAAAAGTCTTCCTTATTGTTGCTGCTGTTTTTGCTGCTTCAATATTTACAAATTCTTTAGATGCTGCTACCATAGAGTCTATAGATGGACCGTCCCCTAAACTATTATCCAAAGTTACTTTCATTACAGGCCATACATTAGAGAATCTCCACTTTGCAAGTCCACTTTCTCCTGGGGTTTGATATCCTTGATCTAAATCATCAATATCAGTAGGGAAAAGTCTTTTATCATATCCTGCTACATTTGCTCCACCCGATCCCGTATATCCTCCATTACCAACAGAATTGGTGGGTTGTTCTTTAAGAAATTCCTTAAATTTCTTCATAATCCAATGACAGTTAAAGGATCTGAAGTAACAGTAGCAATTCCTGCATTAGCATTAAACTGAACTCTATTACTCTCTAAATTCAAGGTAGTCATATTACCAAGAGTTGTTCCATCACTAGCAATCCCCACCGCACCAGTACTATTAACATTACTGAGAAGTCTAGGCATTTGCTGTCTCCAATACTGAAAGAAGTACTTTCAAAGTAGTATTAGCACCTGCACTAGCTTGAACAGAATCACTAGTCTCTAATACTAATTTACCATCTAAAGGAATATAAGCATCTGCTATAGGAACACTTGCTCCTTTAATTATCTCAGTTGTTGTAGAACTTCTTACATGAGACATAGTAAGAGTTGTGGCAGATGAACCATAATTGGTTACATGTGCATATAGAATAATCCCAGTATATCCGGTAGGAGCAGTATACACCGTTTGATTACTTGTAGTAAGTACAATAGTATATGTTTTAAATCTATTAAGTGCGAGTGCCATATTAACTGAGTGCTAGGATAAACGGTGTCATTTCTGAGAATAAACTTTTACTAAAGGATCTTCCGCTAATTGTACCAGTTTCTTGATTGATCTGTAAATCATCACCTATTCTAAAGTTACCTGCTTGGTCCGTACTGGTATAAAGGACCTTTCCACCATCTTCAGTAATAACTTCATTTGCTTGAGTAGTAACACCACCTCTTTTAGGAGTGGCTTCAGCGATACGATTACCAGCACCAACATATTCAAATGTATGTGAACTGGCAACAATTCTACTTCCTTGAGAGAAATATGCTGTAGATCCAACACCAACCGTATTAAGTAAATTAGATTGAAGTGTTAATGTAGAAATTCCAGCTGTAACTGGGGTTGAACTATTTATTGTATAATAAAGTGGTTGAACAGATGCTGTAGCAGTAGCACCAGAACCACCTCCACCACTAATAGTAACATCAGGTGCTGAAGTGTACTGATTACCACTACTGATAATAGTGATACTAGAAACACTACCTCCACTTAAGGTTGCATATGCCGTGCATGTCTCTCCAGATGGTCCTGTAGGGGCAGCAACAGTAACCGTAGGAGTCAAACTATATCCACTTCCTCCATCGGTCACAGCAATGGTCTCAACTTGCTTATAAAGAGTATCAAAATATGCTAATTGTCCATCATATGGCCTATCTACATCTATTGATACTTTACCACCAGAAACATATGTATGTGCAACAGTAGATACTCCAACATTAATTGAAAAAGTAGTGGTAGATGGAATCGATTCTACTTCAAAAATAAAGGGCATTCTATATGGATAAGTCTTAGTGCCATAAGTACAAGTCATTCCTACACCAGATACTGTAACACCCATTCCAACAAGGAATCCATGAGCAGCACTAGTAGTAACAGTAGCAATACCAGTTGTATTATTATAAGCAAATCCACTAATATCCTTTTCAGGAGTGGCTACATTAACTACAATATTTGCTTGAGATATAGCAGCAGATGATGTAACTACACCAGTATATTGTAAATCACTAGTTCCACGAGCAACTAAACCATAAGTACCAAAACTACAGTTACTATTTGCTATATCTGCTTGACCACCCTTATCACAAGTAACTGCTTCATTACAGCAAATAGTAAAGAGAGAAACTAACTGAGCAAATCCACCATTAGTTACAGCAACTCCAACACCACCTTGATTATATTGAGTGAAAGCATCTATGTTCATCGCTTTCAATAATTGTGCTTGGTCTCCATCAATATAACATCCAGTACCTGTAGTAGTATCACTAGTACAGTTTTGGATATAAGGACCTTTCCACTTACCCCCACCTACGTTTTCTGCTATGTCATCACCTGTTGGGAAAGCAACAGCAGCACCAGGAGCTTCATGATCCTTAAATGTCATGTTTGCTAATTTACTGCCTTTTCTAACATGGAAAATATCACTAGTTGTTGTAAGACCACTTACCTGAACTGTTCTTTGGTCATCACCAACAATTGATACAAAAGCAGGAACTTCTATTGGATTACTTTCTGCATATTTTCCTGAAAGAACTTTAATAGTAGTTCCTGATTGAGCAACACCTACTGCTCCAGAAATTGTTAAGAATGCATTGTCAATTGATGTACCATTATTAGTATCAAGACCATCTTTAGCAACATAAATTACATTTGGTGCAGAGTTAATACCAGATGAACTGCCACTAATACTTACATTATCACCAATGTAGATAGTTGAATTGGTTAAGGTAACAATACCAGAAGTAACTGTATTTTCATCACCGTCAAGAACAATAGAAGATCTACCTACAGTAAGAATACCAATAATTCTGGCATCACCATCGACCATTAAAGCAGTAGAACCAATACCAATATGAACGGTTCCTATTCCATTACTAGATCCGAAAGTAGAATATCCAACAATTTGAGCATTGCGTTGAATATCTAAATCTTGCCTACCAGTAATAATACCAATAGAATCTATATTAACTACATCTTCATATGTAATAGTTCCTCCAGCGGAAATATTACCAGTAAAATAACCATCACCAGTAACATGTAATGCATAATCAGAACTAGCTGTAGTAGATCCAATACCAACATTTTTCGTAGTACTAACACCAACAATATTAGATGCCCATGTCCCTCCAGCACCAGCAACACTTGCTCCAACATCCCACATACTAGTGGTGGCATTCCATACTAAAGTATCATTATTCGCTAATCCATCAATATTAACATCAGCAAGATCTTTAATAAATCCTGCACCACCTCCACCAATGGTGTATAACTGTTGCTCAACTCTGTTAACAAATAATCTATAGTTTGCTGCTAAGTCTTTAAGAGTAGCAAACTTTTGATCTGTTGGAGTAAGAGGATCCTGACCTTGCTTCTCCTTAGGGTCTGGTCCAATAGGACGGTCATTATAAATCTCAGTTAACTCTTGTTGATTACCCCTTAACTCTTCAACAATCTTATAGAGTTCTGTGATATTAAGTCCTTGCTCTTCTCTCTTTTGTTTTAACTGAGATACATCTTTTCTAAGACCGTCAACATCTTCATCATAATATTTTACTTCTGGAAGATTCCCAATTTCTTCCTTTAAACTATCAAAATATTCTCTTAGAGAATCTGTAATGATATTTTGAGATTCAATATTTTTAGTATTAAATTCATTTATTTGTTCATCAATATTATTCTTTAAAACCTCATACTTTCCTAAAATATATTTTTTTAATTTATTATCATCATCTTTAAATTCTCTATGATGACTATTAATCTGTAAAGCAGCTTCTTTTAATTCATCATATATTTTATCAGTAATATCTTCTAAATTCTTTTTTAGATCCTCATGTTTCTCATTAGCCTCTTTTATATTTTCTCTAACACCAGCAAATTCAACCCCTGTTTCAAACTCTTTAGTGCTTATTGTTTCTGTAATTTGGTCAACTTCACACTTTAATCTATCTTTAACTGTATGTAAGGCATCATTAACCTTGGTAACATCCTCATCTATTACACTAAAAGTTCTACCCACCCAAGAAAGATCAGGAAGGCTATCCTCATTAACCCATTGAGGTAAATTAGGAATTTCAGATCTTACTTTTTCAATCTCCTCAGAAATAGATGCTATTTCTGAATCATATGATTTTGGTTCAGGAATTTCAGGAATATTTTCCTTAAGAATATCAATTCTATCGTCTAATTCAGATAATTGATCATCATAATATTTTACTTCTGGAAGTCCAGAAATATGTTCTTTTATAAAATCAATTTGTTCACATATAGATTCAACCTCTTTATCATAACTTTTTGGTTCTGGAACAACTGGAATACTCTCTCTAACTAATTCAAGTTGTTCTGAAAGTTGTTGTAATGGCTCATCATATGATTTAATTTCAGGAATGTCTGGAATATCCCTTCTTACGTCACTGATAAGACGTAATACTTCTGTAAGATCCGCTGCTTTTGCTTCTATTGCAGGTTCTTCTATTGTCTCTTCTAATATCTCTTCTTCTTTTTCTTCTTCTATAAACTCATCAACTGACGGTAATACTTCTGATTCCTCTAAAAAATCATTAATCGAGGGTAAATTTTCAAGATTGTCGTCAGACATGTTATTAGTAGTGTGGGTACTGTGGGATTTCTCTCCCTGTCTTATTTAGACAATCTACTCTTCTCCTCCAAGAACATGATAATTAACAACACTACCAATACCTGTAACTTCTACAACTAATTTTTGTCTATCTGTTAGTACAAATGGCCAAATATTCTCATAAGTATATGTTTGACTAGGAATAAGATCAGTTCTTATTAATCGATATGCACTCACTCCAGCTCCACCATTAGATTCTTCAGTATGAGGGTAAATGTAAAGAGATGAAGTACAAGTATGAACTCCAGCATTATGCATCAATACTGTACTAATATAAGATGTTGTTGCAATACCCACACCAGCAGCAGTTTCTGTAACTCCAACAGTAAAAATACCAACAGTTGCAGGTCCAGTAATTGATTTCGTATCTATGAATTTAATTTGTTTCATACTTTAGCATCTTGCTTTTTGATTAGTTTTGCTAGATCTGCTGTAGATCCAACAAAAAGAGCATTAGTAACATTAGATGGACCCTTTTTCTCTTCCTCATTAACATCCTTCAATTTCTTTTGCAAATCCATTAATTTATCGGTTGCATCAGAAACACTTTTAATTAATTGACCAGCAACCTCATATGCTCTAGGCATTTGACTTTCTTCAGCAAGTTCTAAAATGCCATTAATAGCTTCTTGCCCTTTTTCAATAATAGAATATAAATTACCTCTTGTATATTCATAATCTTTTTCAACATCATCTTTAGTAAGCCTATCCGGCTTTTCTCTTTCAATAATTTGTGTTTCTTCCTCTACTACAGTAGGAGTTATATTAAAAGTATCATCTAGTTGTTTTGTCATCTTCATAATTAAACAAATCCTTCTACTGACCCATCAAATCCAAAGTCATCTCCAGTTTCTATTAACGCATCATCTGCATCTGTAATACCCTTAACAGGATCTCCTTTCAAATGTGCCTTAATAGTAGTTCCATCTTTTCCTCTCTCAACTGTTAATTTATTACCACTTATAGATTTAACCCATACTTCCTCTCCCCCTAGATCATAGTAAGTTTTTGTAGATATACTACTTGCATCTGCAACTGGAATTACCACTACATCAACTGCAATATCCTCTGTTAATGTAGTAATTACATCTCCTGTATAATCCTTAATTGCTCTTGGTTGAACAGAATAAGTAATATCTCTTTGTACACTCTTGGAATCTCCAGAAAGATAGGTAACACTTGTCTTCTTGATGATATCCTTCGTAGCAGTAGAAACAGGACCAAATAGATATGTCTTAGCACTAAATCTTAATGTATAATAAAGAACTCTTCTTGAATTAAAATCTCCTTCATAATCATCTTGGAATGTTACATTCTCCAATATAATTGGTACATCTCTCTTCTCTTTTATACTATCAACCAAAGTAACAGTAACATTATATGCGGGTTGAAAATAAGGTAAAATCTGCTCTACAATTTGTAATGCATCATCATTCAATTTACACATAATAGCAAGTTCAAATTGCATATTATAAGGAACTGGCATATATGACTTTTTAGTCTCAGTACCAGTATCAGGATCTTTTACTGTAAACTGTTGAGTAGTAGTAACCTTTCTAGAAGGATCATAAGTAAGTCCAGTAAATTCAAAGGACATTCTTGGCAATGTTATTTGAGTTGCCTTATTCAGATCAGGTGATTGTTGAAGTCTTGCCAAAAACTTTTGAGTAGGTCCATATGCCAAAGGAACCCTAGTAACGCTAACTGATGCATCATTAGAATCTGTATGGGTTATCGAAATTCCATTAAAAAGAGTACCAAAGGAAATAATGGTTCTCCGCAGAATTTCGTTATAAAAATACTCAAACATTGTTATAGACCTAGTATATTATATTTATGGAATACCAAAAGGATTAATTTCACTAAAATCTAAGATCTCATCTGCTGCTATTTCTATATTAGTATTATCTGCAAATCCATCATCGGGTGGTTGTACATCAGCAAGTCTTAATGCTCGTGAAGCACCTGATGTTCCGCCTACCAATTTCTCACCAAGTACAAAAGTTCCAGAAACTGTATTAACTTCCAATATATTTGTAACAGCATTCCACGTTCTTACCCTAGCAGTTACACCACTCGTACTTCCTGTAACAACCTCATTAAAGATATAATTGCCAACAGAATCCATTGAAGGTAGAGAGAATGTAGCATAAACTGGCAAATCTCCTGCAGTATAACCAACACCAGTATTTGTATACCAAACATCTGTTACTGCTCCTGCAGTATTAATGACAGCCACGGCAGTAGCAGTTGTACCAATTCCTGTCTTAGCAATTGAATCAGGAGCAGGGAATGTGATAGTTGGTGTAGTAGTAAATCCACCACCACTAGTAGTAACTGTTACAATACCCAATGTGCCATCAGCAATATAAGCAGTTCCAGCAAATCCACTTCCACCAGTACCGCCTCCAGTCAATGCTACTCCTGGAGCAACTGTATATCCAGCACCTGGATTAATTACTCTAACTGCTTGGACAGATTGTGCATTAGAACTTACATTTAATTCACAATACTGAATTCCACCAATCATATTCGCTGTAGCTATACCAGTAACCCCTGGAGAAGAAGATACCCCAATGTAAGGAATACTTGTATAACCACCACCACGATTCTCTATTTCAAAGTAATTAATAGCACCTGAAGAAATAAAACCAGTATATGCAGCAGCGGTTACACCAGTACCAACCATGGTAAGTGTTTGAGATGCTCCCAAGAGTGTTGAAATACCATCTTCAGTCTCTCCGGAACTACTATCTCCAGTCAATTCATCATCAATCTCAGAAATTCCAGTATCAATAACTTCATCCTCATAACGGAAGAGTTCACATCTCAGTGTATAAACATATGTCTTTTGAAGTTGATAAAATGGCTTCTCATGTTCTACAAATTTAATTTCAAATAAACGATCTCCTAATGGAAAATATATTAAATCTCCTTCCTTAGGTCTGGTTGATAATTTTATATTTTCCTCATTCTTCATTAATGGTGAAATATAACTTTCAAATCTTTCTCTAGAAATAATTAAAGTTACTTCATTAGTTGCCTGAATACCAAATTTTGATAAGAAAACTGGATTCTCTGCATAACCATCAAAATTATCCAAATATGCTTCAATTGGATATGCATCATCAAATACAGATTCAATTACTTCTTTAAGTACAGTTTTTGTCTCAGCATACTTCCTGGGCAAATAATGCACCTCAACACCATACATCTTCAATTGTTCATTGATAAGATCCTGAATCAGATTCTGTTCAGTCTTTGCCCCTTGTTGAAAGTATGGATTAAGTGCCATGATATTAACCTATCATGTCTAGAGGTGGAAGTTCATAAGTACTGGACATTTGCTCTCTAATGATATCAAGATCTTTTTCTGCATCATCATAGATTTGCCGTCCGTTTAATTCAACCCCTCCAGGTAATTTAACCCCTTGAAACTTAAGTAAATTTTGACCCCACTGCTTCTTAAGAAGAGCAGTCGTATATTTTTTTAAAAATGAATCGTTCCAAACTCTAGTGAAATCATTAGGATCAATAGTTCTAAAACAATCCATTACAAACCAATCATCTTTTGTAACACTTCCCCAATCAATATCAAGATATAATCTATCTTGCCTTTGATTAAATCTTATTTGTTTTTCAGTAGTTAATAGGAAATCAATATCTTCTAACCACCTTTTCATCATTGCATAACTTAATAATTCAGTAGAACCCCAATAGTAAATATCATTTAAAAACATCTGATATTTCACACTAAACATATTATTAGTAACTGTATTACTACCATCAAAATGAAATATTTTTGTCACTCCAATAACTGATGGTGGAACTTCTAAGAAATTACTATTTTCTTCCCAATTAAAAGTTGTTGAAATACCTACTGTAGAAGTAGCAGTGGTTGTTGTTATACCTGCGGAATTACCAGTATCTCCCCCTCTTGCTCTTCCTCTATCAATATCGTTTTGGGTTACTTTATACTTTAAATAATTTCTAATAACACCATCAAAATGCCTCTCTTGAAAATACTGAAGGGCATCATCAATAATATCATCACACTGCTCCTCCGCAACATTAATTTCCAGCACTGGGGCCCCTAGTTGCCGTAAACAGTATGTTTTTAATTCTGATCTACTTGATGGTTGCATTTACCCTACTTACCCCTTGTTATATTTAGGATGGGGCTGAAGCAATACCCGAATATACTAGAATATTACCATTAACAATATTATATATTGTTGATCCAGAACTCACCAAAACATTATAAACATATCTACCTTCTTTTAAAGATCTTGTTCCAGTCGATCCTAAAGATAACTTAAATTTTCCATCATAAGCACTTGTAAATCCTACTGTAAAAGTTGTTGTAACTCCTAGAGTTGCTCCCACAGCAACACTTTTTGCCATCTGAGCAGATCCAGTCCATCCAGTAAAATTATAAGCAGCATTTGATGTATCAACAACAGTGAAATTTGCATTGAAATTTGCACCACCATAGATGGTTAAATTAGCTGAGTATGGTACTCCTGCAGTTGGATCAAATGTTAAATTCTTACTTGCCATTAACTAACTCCTTTAATAGAGATTTTATTTCATTCATCTCATCCTTTAAGTTAGAAAGGTCTTCTTCCATAGATAGCACTTGCTTATTCTTTTCACTTTTTATCTTACGACTTGCAACATACTTTGCATATCCCGTAGAATTAATATTAACTATTGAGTTAGTATTTGGATCTCTTGCAAGATCACTATGGTCCTTTACTTTAGTTAAATCCATATTAAGCTAGTGCCATTACTCGTAAATCCTTCATTCTTGGTACATAAACTTGGTTGGTTGAAGTTAAAATAACTTTAACTCTATACCTTCTAAATGAAGGTAATGGATCAGCAGTAAATACATGTTCTACAAAATCTAAATCCCCACCATCAAATCCATAAGTATTTGACTTAGGAATAAACACATCAGACTGACCATTACTATCTTTCAACGCAATTATTTCTCCCTTAGAATTAAGATTTGAATATCCTGGGAAAGGTACGAAAACAGGATCAGATCCTTCTTTATTACTAATGGCATAGAATGCTCTGATATCACAATTAACATTAATATAAGCATCCACAAATATCTTAATGGCAGTAGCAGAATTTTCTAAGATAATTTCCTTAGAAATATACTGACATGCTGTTGGATCATTAGCAATTGTCTTAACTCTACTATCTGTAGCATAATCTGTTATTACACTATTAACCCTATTTGAAGTAAGAATAGTACTTACTCTCTGAGCGTCAATTACAGGACTTAACTTAGTATTAGTAGTATTGAGATATAATCTCATATTCAATGACTTATTACCTGGAATATTATCCAACTTAAGATCTTCATTAATCTTGGATGCTATCATTCTAGGACTATCAAAGTAATTTGTTTTATTCAAAGTAATAGACTCATAACCATTATCAACAAATGGAATCTCGTTTCCACTCATACTTGAACTTGTAATAGTTCTAATTTCTCCAGTAACTGAAGTTCCACGAATAGATAAATTCTGAACACTTGGAGTAATAACTTCAAATGGCATATTTTGAGTAGATCTTATCCTATTTCCACCAGTAGATTTGGTTGAATTTAAATAAAGTTTTGGATATCCCCCAGAAGTTCTTTCTGTACCATCTTGTGACATATCCAATTTAACATAATAGGAATCAAAAGTAATTGGATTTGAAACACTTGGATCATTCAAATCATGAGTCTTATTTATCCTATTCAAAGATACTCCACCCAATTCATACTTGTAAACAGGAGTTCCAACTGGATATGAAGTAGGATTGGATCCTCTAGTCGATATACCAATTAAATTACCTGAAACTGATTCATAAGAAATAATTTCTTCACCAATTTGAAGATATCCATAATTAGTAGTTCCGACACCTACATTTTCAAATGTTCCAAAGTTAGATGCACTGTCTACTGATACAGCATCCACTGCTCCTACATCTAGAGCAACACTAAGTTTAGTTGGTTTGATATCTGATTGTACATCAGAAATTGCAACAAGGTTATCAGTAAAGTACATTCCATGATTCTGATGATCAACCTTTATATGTAAACCATCACTAACATTGGTTAGAGAAGAAACTTGAACATTTCCACCCCAGCTAGCATTCAGATTTACTGTATTTCCAGCACTATTGGTGTATTGGATAGTCTTAGCAGCTCCAACAACAAAATTATCTTGAACATTATTCAAGATCAATTCACTAGTCATACCAATAGAAACAATGGATAAACGACAATCTCTACCTACAGAATTAACTCCAAGAGTAGTAAATCCAACAACATCACCTACTTGATATCCAGATCCTCCACCAATAATAGTTGCAGCAATAGCAACACCATCTTTAATACTAATATCTCCCGTAGCACCTCTTCCGTTACCAGTTACAGTAACAAGGTTAACACCAGAAACAGTTCTAGATCCGTCAGCAGGAGTATATCCTATACCAGCGTTGGTTATATTTAAAGTTCCAGATGCAGAACCAGCAACTCCTATTAATGTACCAGTAGCATTTGTAGTCAACTGAGATACAACATTTCCAAATTCATAACCAATATCGGCTATTGTAGTACCAAGACCAACTCTCACTTCCCTTGAAATTATATTCAAAGAATCTGGCATAAGTACCGGAATCTGATTATTACCCTTTGTAAGTTCTGGACTATAAAATTCTACTGTTCCAGATTCATCAAAATCTGCTCTGTAAAGAGTAAATTTAAGATCTTCCCATTGACTTGCTTCCCATGTGGAAGCATTCTGTGATTTGAATAAAGAACCTAGATATGGTTGATTAGAAATAAAGGTTTGAGTAAGAAGATCATTTTCACCAATTCTAGAGATATAAACACTGTACTTGGTTGAATTAGATGCTAAACAGATAGCATATTCTAATCCACCTTCAAGATAAACAGGTGCTTTAAATTCAACAGTAGTAGCTTGTGATCCATCACCAGATGTAACAATATCAATCGGATCCAATACAATTTCAGAGAAAGGAACAACATGTTGTGTTGGGAATCCTCCTTTCATTGTTCTTAACTGGAATACCAATGGTATATCCATGTCATCCTTAGAACGGAAGAATACATCACAACTCGTTACAAATACACCTTCATCCTCATCAACTAAGAATGATTGTGCTAATGGGTCATACCACCCAACAACTACATTATGTCTAGTCCTTTCAGAAACCACTCTTGAATTAACAACTTGCATACCAGTAGTTCTGGTAATTGCTCTTTCTTTAAATTCTTGTTTCTGTTCTACTCTAGCATTCCTAACAGAAATAATATTTTCCTGAACTGTTTCTAAAGTTCCTGCAGCAGAATAACTTTCTTCTGCAATAGTTGTTGCCAAATCTTGGTCATTATCTTCATCATTAACTAAAGTAAAGACCTTAGTTCCTGTCTCAAATCTAGGATGATTAATACCATTTGGATTTGGTAGATAAAGACTACCTATAAGACAAGCCCCTAAATCAGAAATAAGACGTACGTTGGTAATAGATGCTTGTGCTCCACTAGATTTACCAACAAGTTTCATCCCATTTTCGACCCAACCATAATATGCTCCTTGGGATTCATTCGCAAGAGAATATGTATCTACATTCAGAATTGTTGATGTAGAAGAATATGATTCCTGAAGAACAGTATTATTATATGGACTTTCAGTATAAATTGATGTTGGAATATTATAAGGTCCTTCTTTATGATTGGACTGTGCAACTCTAAAAGTTATACCAGGAGTAGTTAATTGTGCATTACCATACTGATCATTACCAAGACCAACTTCCTGAACAGTACCTATAACTGTCTCACCAACTTCGAATGTACCAGAAGTCATATTAATTTCAAGTAGTTTTGGTACACAATACTTTGTAACATCAACACCATCAAAGAATCCATACATCTTTGTCAATGGCTTCATACGTTTAGTGACAAATTCAATATTTCGAGCTCTCATAAATGGTACAAGATCTCTACTTATGACTCTATCTCCCACTGAATGCTGGTCGAATTGTTCAACAATGGTAGTTCTTGATCCTCTGCGAGATCTTCTACCAGTATCTACTCTTTCTCTTAAGGTTTCTTCAATTGTTCTATCAGTAAGATCTCCAATATACGCTTGTGCTCTACCACCAGGTCCTTGTCCTCTCCATCCAATACGTTCATTTCTAGTTCTAGTAGTTTCGATAACATCAGTCCCAGTCCAGTTAGTCTGCCAAGAATCCCAAATCATTGGACCAAATCCTGTTTGAGGATCTACCAATCCTTGTCTACCAGCAGCTGCTAAAGTTTCTGCATAATTTCCTTCTTGCTGAATGATCTTAGCTTCTAATCTTACAGTATCAACCCAAGTATCAGATGCTGGGGTTAATTCCATAGTTCCTTGCCAGAAACTAATAAGAAATGGAGTTACACTTTCAGACCTAGTTGCAAAATTCTGTTCCAACCATACAACTTCATCATATCGAAGAGTTACAATATCATTTTGTTTTGTGATATTAATATTATTTGGATCATCAAGGAAGTTAAGATCTGATGTTGAATCTAGATTAGTAACCGGACCAAGCCCTAAATCAACTGCATTTGTATAGTGTCTTGGACGTACTTCCTTACGCTTTCTATCAATACTGTTATTAATTTGTGTTCTATCTTCTTGTGCTAAGAATCCTGTAAAATTATCTACAAAGAATCCAGACTTATACCTATTCAATCCATCTTCATCTGGAATGAACATATTTGCAGTATTAATTTCTGCGAGAGACAAAGCAGTGTAATACTCAAGATTCTTGATTCTAGATTCAAGACCCTTAATATCAACCATTCTAAATCTCTTATGATCTAAGAATTCAATTTCAGCATCAGAAACATCATAAAGATATGGTGGAAGAGTTACTTTAGCAACTTCCAGAGCATCATCAACTGGTCCGGGTCTTTCTGGTTTTTCAGAAGGAGTTCCATACTTAATTACAAAATCACCATCTTTTGTTAAGAAAATTCTATCAACTCTTCCAAGATAGAAGGAGAAACTTGTTTTAATATCTCCATCAGAAGCAAGGAAAGATCCTGTTTGACCTGCTCCATTAAAAGTTCTTCCATAGAATTCTAATGGAGATCTTGTTCCAGCAGCAACAGTATAATCAGAAACTCTAGGTCTTATATCAATAATATCAGAGACAGAATTACCATCAACAGATCCTAATTCTGTAGCATAATCATATGTATCATATGATTCAATCGTAGTAATATTACCATCATCAGTTGATTCATAGTATCCATTCGCAAAATATACTTTGAGTTGTCGTGATGGATTTTCAGCAGTTGACTTTCTTATAAGTGTTCCATAATCATAAAAAGTATTTTCTTGTCCAGCATTCCATTTATAACTGTTGGTTATATTAAAACTTGGACTATCTAATGTAACAATAGTTCCCTCAACATTAGATTCTTGAGCTATAATAGTCTCACCCTCTTTGAATCTATTATCATTTTTGTAAATAAAGGAAATTTGTAAATTACTTAATTTTTCAGCAACAATTGCATAAGCACCACTCGTCTGACCAACAACATATTCTCCAACTATCAATTCTGCAGTAGTTGAAGATGCACTCTTAATAGAAGTAAGAAGTGCTTTAGGTGCTGATGGAGCACTGGTATCTGCAGATTCAAATACTGCATGAATTTTAATTATATCTGGAGTATTCAAAGATAAATGCTCATCTTGAACTCTAGTTCCATATGGGAACGTTCCAGCACCATAATCCAATCCATCATTGGCATTTGTTGTTCCAATTCCAGACTGTGGATTAATCGACTTACTAACTGTTAAAGAATTAACCCTATTCTTTATTTTTACCTTTGCTTTTGGTTTTAATTTCTTTAAGGTAGTAACAAGAGTCGCAGCAGTATCATTACTTCCCAAATTAAGAATCTGTAATCTAGTTCCCCCTGCTGATATTATAACTTTATCGGTTGTTAAAACTTCTGTGGTTCCATCAGATCTTATTAAAGAATATCTTTCTTCATCAAAAGGTATGAATGTTTCATCTGTACCAGCATAAACAAAATCAGATAATTGATTACCAGAAATATTAACCGATTCAGTTTTTCTTATTGTAATAGAAGCATCAGTTAAATTGACATTAGATATATTATCTTTAGGAAGTTTAGTATAAAGAGCGTTATCTGAATTTGGTTGTAAATTAGTTGTTAAAAGTTTAAAATCAGTTACATCTAATGAAGCCGAAGGTAATTTACCATTAACTATATCACTTACAGTCGCAATACCTGCAATAGTAATATGACTTGAACCTACACTAACAACTCTAGCAATAGTTGGAATATTAGGAACTGTTGGATCACTAAATTGAACTAAATTATTTTCCTTAAATAAATTCCCAGGGAAGAGTTCATTAGGACTCTTTACAGTGCTTATTCCAGTAGCACCTGCAAAAGGACTAATAGTGGCAATTCCTACGTTGAAAGATGTAGATTGAATTACATCAGCACTAAAAGTATTAAGTCCAACAACACCGTTATTAGTTCCATATAAAGACTTTACATCTCCTATTGATGAAGCAGTAATTGCTATTGCAATTCTTCCATTTGCAACACCATCAATATTAAGAGATTCATTTAAAATAAAATCTCCTTCTGTTTCATAAACAGTTAAAGCTGTACCAGCAGAAACTGAATCTTTAAGAAAAGCAGTTGCTCCACTACGTACACCCTTAATAAAAGTGGGGACACTTAATGTTATTGATTCATTTACAGCAATTTCTGTGATTGTCTGTACATCATAAAGAGAAATATCCCATTCATTTAACTTATCGTTTGTTGTATTATATGATCCAGACTCTAGAGTATAATCATATATTCTAGCAACTCCAATTTCTTTTCCAGGTAAGGATTCGGATGAATATCCAACTCTTTCATTACGCAAACTTACTACATAAGTATTTCCAATTCCGATGGTTGGAGATCTATAATTCCTATTTAATTTTAAAGTAGGACCAGTATTATAAATTATCGTCTGATCTTCTATAGTTTTAACTGTTCTTGGTTTCTCTGCATCTAAAAAAGATGCATTAGTTGTTTCGATTTCCCATCCACGAACAAAAGCTTTACCTGGAGAAAGTTTATATAGAGATAAATTATCAGTTGGAGTAGATCCTCCCTGTGTAAATTGACCTTCTTGATAAATTCCTCTATTTCCAATATTATTGTTTAACGAATTAAGAACATTAAGATCAAATGGTTTTACATAATAATCCCCTGATTCTGCATAAGTTCTTCTTGCAAGAATCTCTAAGAAATTAGAACTATAATCATCTGCAGCTTTTCTTACAGTTTTTAAATTACCTTCCTTAACTTGGGCAAGCTCAACAAAATATCCTCCACCTGGAGATGGTGCATTAACGCTAACATTGGTAATATTAGTAACACTAGTTGCATCAGTATACTGACCTACAGTATTTGGAGTTGAACCTGATGTATCATCTACAAAATCATTTAAAGCCTTTTTGAATAATCTACATGTAATTTTTAATCTATCTGCACCAGGAGCAGCATAATTATTAAACCCTTGAGAATTATCATTCAAGGATTCATCCATATCGGAATTAACTATTTCTTCTTGAACAAATAGTCCAACTCTATAATTTGATCTATTAGTATATTGATCTAAAATAAGAGTTTCTGATTGTACAGCAACAAATTGTCCATGAAAGAAATATACACCTTCTTGAATTTGGAAAGATGATCCAGTTACTGCTGCATTATTAGAAATAGTTGCTCCAAATGGTGCTCCAGAAGGTATTGAAGTATTACCAAGCAAACCTGAAGTAATAGTAGTATTACAAACTAATTCCTCATTGTCTGCAAATACTTGAGTAGAATTATTTGTAGTACTAGAATTTAAATAACTGACATAAAGAGTTAACTGACCTCTTTCAGATTCTTCTGGAAATAATACCTTATCTACAACTGCTGATACTCCAGATGTTTGTCCTGTAATTTTAGCTCCAAGAAGTTGATCTGCATAAGCAGCAACTTGTACTCCTTTAAAACTATTGTTTAACTGTATACCATAATATAACTGTGTATATCCGGTATTTCCAGGAATTACTTTAGCGCCTTCTTTAAAAAAATGCTTACCAAACTTTTCAATCTGATTCTGAAGTATTGATTGAAGAGTTGTTAGCTCTCTAGCTTGAACAGGGTATCCTGGCTTAAAAAGGACTTTGTGATAGTCATTAGAAGCGTCAAAGTCGTCAAAATATGGTGCTACATTTAAATTCGTTTGTTGTGGCATAATACTTTAGAACTGCAGGATGACCTTAATATCTTCTTTTTGGGTTGACGATCTAATGATAGATGGTCTATTATCAACATAAATTATATTTCCTGAATATTTTTTAACTTCAGGAAGAGAAACACCACTAGTGAACTCTTGTCCAAGATAGTAAGTCCTACTATTTATTACAGTAGAGACACCGGTGAAGGACGTATCAATTGCTAAATTTGATCCACTGGAAGGCACAATAGTTAAACTTCCACCTGTAGAAGGGGTAGCAGTAAATTCTGTTAAATCAAATCCCCATTTAGGATCTGTTTGTGCTGTTCCAACTGTATTAAATCCAGCAAGAGATCTATCTTGCCAATACTTTAATACACCTGTATTCTGATCATAACTAACAACTCTACCCACTGCTGTTGTTCCTGTTGAAACAGTTTGTGTGAAATAAGAATCAGCAGTAAATGAAGCACTACTATATCCAATTCCAGATAGTCTTAATGCGTATACAGCACTTGCCTTGTCAGCAGATAAAAGAGAAGACCCTGTGGTAGTTGGTTTACATACAACACCAACTCTAGCAATTTGATTACCTGTTACAAAATCTGGATTTTCATTATCATTCTCAATTCTTGAATACAAAAGAACATTCATTGCACCCAATTCTCTATAAATGTTATATCCATGTCCACCTTGAGGTGAAATAATAACATCAAACTTTGGTATGGCAGATCCTGTTGGAACCCCTCCTGCAATCAAATCTACATTTCCATATGTATAATTAGAACCTTGATTAGAAACAGTTACTGAATCGACTTTTTGATCAGCATTAACAATTATGGTACATTCTGCTCCTGTTCCATCACCCTTAATAGGAACTCTAGTATATGTTCTATTTGCTGTACCAATACCAACACCACGATCAGTGATTGTTAATATTTTAACAGAACCATCTACAGCAACATCTCTAACAGGGGCATTATCGGTGCTAGTTTCCCAATTGGAAGGTACTGGTATAAAATCTGTAGCTTCAAATTTTACAATATCACTAGGTTTAATAGTATAAAGATATTTCCAAATGTATCCATCACCACTACTACCAGCACTTCTTGGTTCTAAATCAGTAAAGGTTGGTTCGTCTAATGAAGGTCTACCGTTAGGATTATCTGGATCAGTACCATTTTGAAGGCATTCATAAACTCTGTAATCACTATTCATCACATAGTAAGATGCAGAATATAAATTTGTTGCACCAGAAACTTTTGCAGTATTAGATCTACTATAATCATTACGGTACATATCATAAGTTGTTCCCGATGACCATAATCTCTTCGGAACAACTTGCCTAACATCATCTGAATTAATTTTTTTCAATGCAATCATAGTATCCCAATAATCATTCTCCTGATTAAAACTATCTTTAGGAGAAGGTGGATTAGTATCCCAATCAGATTGATAATCAGATGGATTTGGCAAACCAATAAAGGAGTAATATCCGCTTCCAGTAGTACTTACACCAGAAACAAAATTCCTTGCATTTAATATTCTAATCTGATCAGTTATGATTGCAGCCATTGTAACTAGTTTTTTACTTATTTAGATGATTTGTCCGTCATAATTCTTAGATTTCAACATCTTTGTTCTTTGGACAATAGCAGAAGTATGTATACCAGTAGGTATAGTAGTTCCTCCAACACCGATACCATCTAATCCATAGAAATTATATGAATTATTCTTAGTTCTAGCAGAAAGATCTACCTTACCCCAACTATAATCTCCAAAATATGTTGAGGTAGTAATTCCTACCTTATTCCACCCAGTACCAATACCACTAAGATTTGCATATACTCTTCTAACATACGTTGTTACTCCAGTAACAGATGTTGAAATACTAGATGCGCTCTCTACTTGATAAACATTATCAACATATTTAGTTCCAATTCCGATTATATTGTTATCATTATCTCTAGATGTTATAGATGTAGATGCAAAACCTATATTGGAATCTCTAACAACAAAGTAATCACCAACATTAATCGAACTTATTGTAAGAGCAGTGCTAACAATATTCGTATTTCTTAAATCAGAATCTTGTGGAATATAAAAATCAAATGAAACTGTTCCAATACCAGATGTTGTAGTTCCAAATCCAACAATAATACCAGAATCTCCAGTGTAAGAAGAAACTCCATCAATTTCAGAAACCATTACAGGTGGTGCAATGAAAACAGGAGGAGGATTATCTTGATAATAACCAGTTCCAATTCCTGTAATAGTAATAGAAGTAACTACTCCAGCAGTAATTGAAGCTGTTGCTGTTGCTGTTTCTGTAAATGTTTGATAACTAATAGTTTTTATTCCATAATGATCATAACCAGCACCACTATGTCCTGGTTGATAAAGTGCAAATTTAACATCTGGAACTCTTACATAATCTGGTAATGTAATTGAGAAATCTTGTGCAGTAGGACAAGCATCAGAACTTAGAGGAATTATGGTTTTGCTTATCGCAGTATCTAATACACCATTATTAATATTAGTATCTAACGGTGTAAGAGCTTTTCCTGGTAACTGATACCATACATCTAAAGTTTCATCAGACATATCAGGATCTTCACCGCCATTGCTATCATCTCCATACATACCATTAACAACTAGAGTTTGAGAATTAGTTGCATCTATGGACTTAAAGAGAGCGTATCTAGGGGTTCCAGAACCACCAAAACGTAGATAAGCACCTCCTAGGTCAAATCCTCCAGCATAACCACTTCCAGACCCACTGGCTGAGATTGTGGTTTGATATAGACTATCATATGAAGTTGTATCCCCTGCACTAACCACATTAGTAATATTGGTTCCTGAAGTTCCTACACCAACAGCTCCACCACCAAATACTACAGAAGGTGCAGAAGCATAACCACTTCCCCCATCACTAATCGTTACTGCTGTAATAGTTCCGGCGGTGGAAACAGTACAAGTTGCTATAGCAGGAACTTTATCTTCTTGAGAAAGAATAGTAACTTTATTCTGGAATGTTAAGTCAGTATCATTTTCATTCTTAGGATTAAAGAATGGTCTAATATTGTCAACATAAAGTGTTGTTGATCCAATACCAACGGATTTAATAATATAACCATAAGGATAAATGTTAGGTTCATATAACATTCTATCCTTACCAATCTCTTGGTCATTTACAATCTTATCTTCTGTCTGTCTACACCAAACAACAGGTCTTGCTAAATTTTCATCATTAGTATTACCTGGTCCAAAATAAGGAGTTGTAGAAACAATATCAGTAGAATCTATTTGAGTAACCAATCTTGGATCTTCTTGCCAATGTGCTGGTTGACCTTGGGAAGCATCATATCCTATAGTTAAATCATCACCAATCTTAACTGTTTCAAGTATATCTTTAAAGACAACATCAACACTACCACTTCCTTTATAGAAAACAATTTTAGAAGTGTCACCTGCTTTAGGTGCTTCAGTGAAAGTAAGAATACTTCCTCCTCCAAAATAGTATCCTTCCTTAGTAGGTGCTTTCTGACCACCTATAAAGGTATATCCACTACCAGGAACTTGAAGTATATCATTTATAAAGACTAAAAGTACATCTTCTACGTTTATCTTAGAACCTTTAGCAGCTCTAATAGAAACAGCATTTCCTCCTTGAGTCAATTGGAAAGCAACAGTTTCTCCATCAAACTTATCATCAAAACTATCAAGAACATCTAGAACACCAACAGACCATCCAGTGAAATCATCATTAAAGATTTTATCAATAGTAAGCTGGAATTCTTTATTTCCAAATCCTGGAGATGTAGGTATTCCAGTTAATCCTCCAGTAGGAACTGTTAAAATTTCAGAAACACCATATCCATAACCTTTATTAATAATATTAAATTCTATTACACTTGATCCCTGTCCAACAACAACATCAACTCTTGCATTAGATCCTATCCCAGATACTGAATCAGAACTATAGTATAGAGGAAGGTTAGAATATGAAAGTGGTTCATCAAATACTACCTTTAATGGTTTCTCAATCTTACCACCTCTTGCATAGAAATGAGAACGTGTAGAAATGCCAGTTTGAACTGTAAAGTTATAAGCATCAAGAACTGAAGCAACAAATGCATCTCCATAAGCTGGATCAGATTTACTTGTCGATTTATTAAGTGCTCTAGGAGCTATAATAACACCCTGAACTGTTCCACCAGACTTATAGAATGTTTCCACTGTTGAAATGCCAACGTGAGTAACAAATGTGGTACTACTAGGAACAGCAGTAATTCTAGATCCACTATAGGTAGGATCTGGTTTTCTAGGATATCTGTGTGTTGTAATACCACTATCCTTAGTACACGTGAATGATAAAGATTCGGTTGCTAACTTAATACTCTCTCCAGTCGTTAAAGTATGGGCACCAATTGTAAGTGTCATAATACCAACATTAGCACTATAATTTGCTGCACTAACATCATATTTGACTATAGTGGATATTCCAACTTGTAAACTAATAGTATTAGCAGTAGTTGAAGTAATTCCTAATGAAGTACTAAATCCAGGATCAGTTGATCTAGGATAACTATGCAAGGATGAATAATTATCCATTGCACATCTAAAGGTTAAACTATCAGTAGCAACAGAAACTGATTCTCCTATCTTCAAGAGACCGCCAGATACTGCAGATACGAAAGTATGCACTCCAGTATTGGTTGATGGTACAGTATCTAAAACTTGAACTTCAAATGATGTGCTACCTATACCAGTAATTGTTCTCCAATTTCCACTGAATGGGTCGGTAGTAGTTGCTGTACCTGGTCTTGGATAAGTGTGATTAGTAGCATGATTATCTGCTGAGCAAGTAAAGGTCAAAGAATTATCATCAAATCTGACTTTATCACCACTAGAGAAAGAATTAGCACTTCCCACTTGTGTAAAGACAGTCATAATACCAGTCACTGGATTATACTGAGCATTATTAACAGTATGAGTACTTGGTCCAGTAAGACTATGATTACCAATTGTTAAAGTAAGATTACCGGTAGATGGTGTATATGATGCATCAGAAACATTATATCCAACAAAAGGAGATGCTCCAATATTAACAGTAATGGTATTATCAGTTACAGCAGTTATTGCTGTAGTCCCCATACTAATAATGGGATCACTTGGACGTGGATAAGCATGATTACTTGTATTATTATCCATCGAACAAGTAAAGATTAGTGCATTAGTACCAATCCCTAAAGTATTATTAGTTGTATAGGTATGCCCAGATCCAACCGTTAGTACTAACTCACCGGTAGAAGCACTATAAGTGGCGTCTGTAGGCGTCGTAGAACCTATCCCAGTCACCGTTATGGTGCCAATGCCTGTACTGACGAATGAATGCGTATAAGCGCCTCCAGAGGTCACTGCGCTAGTTGCTGCACTAACGAATTGGTGATCATAATCACCACCTCCAATTACAGCACTCGTTCCTACACCAACAAAAGTATGAGCAAATTGATCAGCAGGACCACCATATCCTACCTCAAGAGTAATGGTGGTAGCGGTAGTAGATGCAATTGATATTGCAGTATCGTATGCAGGATCTTCTCCTCTTGGATAGTAGTGAACAGATTCACCATTATCCAAACCACACGTCATTGCAATACCAGTAAATATTACATCTTGATCTACCGCATACCCATGATTACCAGAAGTTGTAACAGTAGCAATACCACTTGCAGCACTATATGCAAATCCAGTAATTGACTTAGGACCAGAATAAGAACAAGTAAATGCGATTCCTGATAATGCAATTTGATTACCAAGATTTAATCCATGAGGTGTTAAAGTCGTAACAGTACTTAAACCCGTAGTGGAATTATAACCAACATTTGATATGGTACGAGGTTTGTAGAATATATGAGGATTGGTAATAGCAATTCCAGTTACATGTCCACTAGAAACAGTTGCTGTACCAATACTCACAACATACGTAGCATCTAAACCTTCAGTTTGAATACCAATATTAACCGTTTGAATACCTGCTCTATATCCTGATCCACTATTTCCTATAGCAATTGATTGAATTGTTCCTGCTGTTGAAACCGTTACAGTTCCTCCTGCAGCAACTAATGGCTGATAATAGTACCCTTCAGTAGAACCCACAGAAAGTATCATTCCACCTACAGGGAAACTTGAAACTCCTACATCATTTGCAATATTTTGTGCAGATCCAGTAAAGGTAACAGAAGTAATACCGGAACTTTGTTCCATAACATAATCAGAAGTATTACCTCGTCCTTGGAAAACACTATTAATTAATACTACTCCCTCAGATGTTATACCTGTTACATTTGATCCGCCAGATTTTAAAGTAAATTGATTCTTAAGTCCATTAAATTGACTTGAAATATCATCAAAAATATAATTCTTATAATATGTCTCATTGGAACTATTTGTAATTCCAGAACGCATAAATGATCTGCCCTGGAAATGAGAACTTGTAGATATTCCAGTCCAATCTCTATCATCAGGTGGATTAGTAGTGGATCCTATAGGAACCAGACCATAAGGAGCTTCAGAGAAAGTTAAAGTATTTTGAACAATATTATAATTACCAGCAACCTTAGTTACTACATCATCAGTACCATGTCCAGCACTAGCAGTTCCTAACCACTCTCTACGTACTCTTATAGCATTAGTACTACCAATACCAACACCTTCAATCTTCATTATTTCATCATTAATCTTAATTATATCAGCACTATAGAAAGAGGTGATGCCTGAGAAATAAACTACATCATCAGTAGACCACACCATATTAGAAAGGGTGGTTGTTAATGCTGTAGATACAACAGGTGATTGAATAATATTATCAAGACAAACTATAACTTTTGCATTTTGATTAGTTGATATAAACCTATGAGATGTTCCAATACCTACACTGGTAATATCTACTGGTACAGGAATAGCTTTAAGTGAATCTTCAACATTTCTTGCTATTTTAATCTTATCATCATTAATTTTAATAACATATAAATCTGAACCTGGAATATTATTAGTTACTCCAACACCAGCAAAGGAGGTAGATGCAATTCCAACCCCATAAGTATTTCCTATCCCAGAATGTACATATGAAATCTTCTCTCCAGTAACAAAGAAGTGATTTGGTATAGTTATAGTATCATTAGCAACACTTACTATATCACTATCACTACCATCAAATGACTTATCAAAGATATTATTATTAGCATGTTGTATATTAAAGGATCTCTTAATATTATTATGTGTTCCTTCATATCCTCCAAACTCAGTTTGTATAGTTCCATTATTAAATTCTATTGTATCTTTAGAATCATCTTGAATCTTCAAGGCATTCATATAAACATTTGTTCTAGTAGCAATAGATGCATTGGGTGTAAATACCAATTCAACATATGAAGTACTACCAACACTCACATTCAATCTACTACCAATAGTTCCTAATCCAGCATTAGTAGTAAGATTACCCCATTCAGTATCATAACACTCTCCACTTCCAACCTCTTCAGTGTAGTCATCAACAACTACTTTCTCACACATTTGATATTCATTATTAGTTGTATCATGAACTTGAACGATAAAGTAAGCAGCATCATATCCTTCTATATCACCTGCATAATGCGTAGGATATCTTGCAATTACATTTTCAGTAGGAGATCCTGAAGCAGAAATAGTAGTTACATTAGATTCAATTCTTGCATGTTTTATATCACATGTTCCAATTCCAGTAGTTGTATCAGCCAATCCAACCTGGATTGTATTAACTACTGCAGTTGTTCCAATACCTATAGGATGGAAATCAACTTTTATTAAACCACTTTCAATATAAGCAGAATAAGTACCAAATCCTGAAGCAGAAGCATAATCATCTGTAGTGGTAACTAATTGTCCATAATCAACTAAATCAACAGTTGTTCCATCATGAATAAGATTGATTTCATCAAATTCATATTCTTTACCATTCATACTAGAATCTGGATTGATTTCTACCAGAATCTTAGCAGAACGATATGTAGTAGCCAGACTAACAATTGTTGTTGTAGTTCCTGAATCAACTTCAACACTTCCAGTTTTAATAAGAGAAGTTCCAACAGTAGTAGTTCCAATTCCTAAGAAATTATCATCTAAGTTATAAGAAATAGCTGTGATATAATAATCATTATACTTGTACTTGGTAGGATAGAAAACTAATTGCCCATCAGTACCAGTAATCGTAAAGTCAAATGATCCTTGATCATAAGTACTAGAAATTCTGGCATATTGGTTAATATATGCCATTTCAGCATCATTAAGAAGACTGACAACCATTAATTGTCTTTGAGCAGTATACCTCTTATCTCTAACAAAAGTAATATATCTTTGAGCTCTTGTTTTGGTTATATCAAAATTATGAACTACACTAAAATTAGTTGCTCTAGGATTACTATTAAATTGGTTACTAATATCATCTATAGCAAGAACTCTGTTGCCAACAGATTCATAGTAATCTTGAAGAATTCTATTATTAAAGATTATTTGATTTGAGAATATGTCTCCCCCTATAGTCAAAGAATTTTCTCTTACTAAATCAAAATCTGAAACACAATTTAAATTACCATGACCAATTAAAGAATTGACAACCTCATAAGAAGTTAAATCAGTAGATAAACCAACAATAGCAGTATTAGCATCATCTGTGGTCTCTAATTGGAAATCAGAGAATTTCTTAAATCCTGCGGTATGATTTAATGTACTTACAACATCATCCCAGGTAGACATATCTACTTTAGATCTCAAAGAATATGAGAAGTTTTGATAATAGAAATTATCTTCTAACCTCTGCATATTAGTATTCAATACACCAGAATCAGTTTCCCATCCATGATTAACTTTAGATGTAGAACCAAATTCTAAACTGGAATTAAAACTAGTAATAGTTGAAGCAACACCTTGGCTATGTGAAGTATGTCCCTTAATTTCCTCACCAGTAGCAAAATTATCTGAAGATAATACTTTTAGAATTCCAACTTTTGGATCCCATTTTTCAACAATACCTGAAGCAGATAATGAACTTACTGTTTCTCCAGGTAAATATTGGTTAGGTTCTAACTCAATATTAAACATGGGGAAATATTTCTCAGGAATAATTCTTCCAGCAGAATTTACTGGATCAAAAACTCCTGGTTGATCACTTCCAGATAAAGAATCTGAAAGACTATAAGATACAGTTCCAATTCCTCCATAATTTTCATCTACTGCATTTATAGTAAAGAGTTTCCAACCATAATTTTCAGAATTATAACCTGTACCAGTAGATCCTACCCCAACACTAATATTCTCAACTAAAACTCTATCATTGACTGAGAATGGGAATCCTCCCAATGTACTAAACCCTACCGCTAATTCAACTGTTACATCTTTAGTAGTAGTATTGAACTCAACTGTACTAATGCCTACACCATTAATATTGTGTATAGGAATAATAGTTGGTGCAGTATCATAAATGCCAAAAGTATTTTTTCTAATTGCTACCTGAGAATTCCCAAGAGTATATTTCAAATCTACATCTGAAACTAAAGCATTAGTTTTTCCATCTAATACCTTTAATTTAGGTGCTATAGAATATCCCCTTCCAACAGAACTTATCCCAATAGATTTGAACCTTGTATATTGTTCTAGATATATGATCTGTGGTAATCCAACGGTTGGACGTAATGTTTTATCAGATGGGAAATCAAATCCAATATCATTAATTTTTGTTTTTACAATTTCCCCAATATTAGTACTAGATGCTTCAGCAATTGCTCCTCTACCTAATGCAGAAGTGATTGTTGTAATACCTGGAACTGAATAATAATTCTTTCCACCATCTGTAATTTCAAACTCTGCTATGGGACCATATGCAGTTTGAGAGTTTGTTTTATATGATAAAAGTGATGTAGTTCCAGAATAAGAAGTTTTTTCTGGTATATTAGGTACGGTATATGTAAATGAAGTGCTTGAATCAACTGAAACAGTATACTTTCCATCATAGTTACTATTTCTTGTCTGTACTTGAGCAGCAGATTTAACATCCTTATCTACATCAATCTCTGCTTTCGGTAAAGGCAAGTCACTTTCATATATTGGATCAAGTCTATAATATAAAATTGAAGGGATCTCATCGTCTACAGTTAAAGTAACTTTAGCATCAGCAGTAACACCTGTAATACCTGTTCTTTGAACTTCAAAATTCTTACTTGCTGCAGACTTATTCCAAACATCAGTATATGACTGACCTGCATAGAAGTTTAATTGGAATGCTGGATAGAGAGTAGATTGTTTTGTATATGATAAAGAAGCATCTGAAACATCAAATTCAACTGTCGAATTTTTATATACTTTTACTGGTGGATTTATTGGACTAATAGTACCAGCAGAAGCACTTGAAAGAGTAATAACAAGGGGTTTAATTAAAGTTGAATGATAATGGTTATTAGATAATTTGAATTGATTATCATCAATCTTAACTACAAAATAAATTCCATTATCAACTAACCCACCTGTCGAAGTTGTTGCTGTATGTACAATCTTTTGTCCGGTAATAAATCCATGATCTACAATGGTAATAGTACTAGTTGTAGTAGATACATCCGATGCAGTAAAGGATTTAGGACTAATTAAAATCCTTCTATTATAATCATTATATTTTACAGTAAAGCTTGTAGATATAGAAGGATTAACATTAACATTAACTTTATCATTAGTTTTTAATCCATGAGTACTTGCTGTTGATACAGTTACCAAATCTCTAGTAACCTTACAAGTAATGGGTGTATAATTGGTCTTAAAGCTATGATATACTCCTGAACCTACACCAGTAAAGAAGAGCGTTGTAGACCCTCTACAAGTACTTGCTATGCCAACAAAAGTACCTGTTGATCCTAAACCAACCTTGACTGTTGATATACCAATCAAATCATCATTTATTTTTCCAACATAAAGATTTTCTCCATCTGTTAAGGTTGCTACTCCAGATACACTATCAATTTTATATACAATACCATCTCCACCATTTGCAGAGTATGTTACTTGATCTCCTGTTTTTAAGTCATGTCCAGGAAGATAAATTGTTTTTGTTGGTATATCAATTTTTGTTTTACCAGCTCCTGGATTAGAGAAGTAAACTGTAGATCCAATACCAACACCAGCAATAGTTCCTAGACCAACTGCTTCTGATGGATTGAAGTAAATTTGCTTATTTACACTATATTCATAACTTGTTTTGAATCCTGGATTAATAAGTAATTTTCTAGGATCTTCATATAATTTGGTTGTTGCAGTGTGAGCAGAACCTGTAGTGCCATTAACTGCTCTAATAACTCTAATTCTAGATAAACGTTGATCTACATTTAAAACTTTAACTTTTTCAGTACCAATTCCAAGAATATCATTTTCTTTAATATTTGGATATTCAAGTGACCCACTAACATTCAAATAAGTAACTATTCCAGTTACACCAGTAGTTCCAATTCCAGTAGAAATAGTTCCAAGACCAATTAAAGTGAATATATCAGTTGAAATTCCTACTTTATAAGATCCTCCAATTTTAGAAGACGTTGTAGAAATTCCAGATACTCTAATAACATCTCTAGCTTGGAAATTATGTGGATTTTCTGTAAATAAACGAAAATCACCTTTAGTAGATGCAGGATAAACTTCAACTCCACTAATGCTACTTGAAGCAACACTAATAGTATCTACAGTCTTACCGTCAACAAATGAAACATTAGCAAATGCACTAGAAGTTTCTGAGAAATGCGTTCTTTCAACATTTCCAACTGCTTCAGTTAAAAGATCTGCTGCAGTACCTTGATTATTAAATACTACACTATCACCAACTCTATAATTATCTCCTCCAGTATTAACCCCAATCTTTTCAATATATCCAGGATTTACAGCTTTAATATCAATAGTTTGTGCTAATTTATTTGGTAAACTGAAATACTTGTAATTAAGGGTTCCGTCAATTAAATTGTAAGGTTGCGTATTTCTGAACCAATTATACCTATCAATGGGATAATCATTCTGATTTGAATATGTACTAAAGTTAAAACTATTAGGTTCAGAATGATAGTTATCTCCAACTAAGTATGGGAATATTGGTTCTCTATACTGATTAAATGCTCCAGAAGAAGCAGATATAGAATTGTCAACTGTAGCAAAATATGCATAAGTTCCTTGTGGATATTCAGGAGTAACACAGAATCTTCCATTATTCTCATCAAGGATAGTTTCATCTCTTACTTCTAGATAAGAATAATCTTCAACAAAGAACCCTTCTGGGAATATACTTTCAGGAGGTCTTCCAGATTTTATTGAGATGCTATATCCGCTTCTCATCTGTGCTATTGTACCACCTTCCTTGGTGATATATCCATATGGACCATATATTGGATTTCCATCATATGCCCATCCAATTACAGGAGAATGATTTGTAGAGGGAACTTCTATTCCACTCTCTTTCTTTAAATCTCTTTGTCCATATAAAATTTGTCCCGTTTGGTCTACACCAAACATAGATTCCCTTAATTTTCTTGGTGCATATAAATGGGAATATTGAAGTCCCTTCTTATTAGAAATATAACCATCATCACTAGTAAATTGCTCAAAATATCTCTTAACTAAATTTACACGCCAATTTTGAATTGTTGGTTTGAATTTTGCACCAGAACCTGGGAAAATTATAACAGCAGATATATTCTGTTGATCATATCCCTCACCACCATTAATTACTTTAATTGAAGACAATTTATTATCTTCAATGACAGGTGTAACAACAGCACCTACACCATTACCAATTATTTCTATATCACAAGGAGAATTATAATTTTTACCAGTACTTACGACTACTACCTCAGTAACTGCCCCATTACTAACAACTGGAGCCAACTGTGCATCTTCTCCAAATGTTAAACTAATTTCTGGATCTCTAACATAATTAAGAATTTCTGATGATCCATAACCAACACCTTTATCAGACAAATATACTCCAGTTACTTCACCTCTAAAAATAGGTTGAACTTGACATTCAAAAGTATCAGTTCCAACTGATGATATACCAATTTCTCCAGTTACAGTAATAGAAATATCTTGATAATTGAAAACATGAGTTCCAACACCAACAGAAGTTAAATCAATATATTGTTTGGAATTATAATAAAAATCTTTAGTTACTGCACCTGTTCCTATAGAAGATAATTTAAAACTATTATCAGATACTGCGGTTACATAATATTCAGTTCCACTCGTGAGTCCATCTGCTGCAGTTCCCTCAGCAGTGTATTTTATAATTTCTCCACTCTCATATCCATGATTAGCAATATTGACTGCATTTAAAGATGAACTAATTCCACTTGAAGCAATACTTCTCTTTTTGTATTGATAATCATATCCAGGAGAAGATATATTAATAGAATCTACTACAGATTTTTTATGAAGTGATTTTAAAGACTGTGTACCTTCTCCATAAGAAGTTAATTCAACTGTATTAATACCAGCAATAGCATCAATCTGCTTATTATGAAGTTTTACTGTATATGCATCTTGGACGGAAGCAAAATAGTTTGAAGAAGTTGTAAGTCCACCAACTCCCTTTTGCCCATCACTTACATATGAAACATGTTCTGCATTCCTGAATTTATGGTATGTTGTAAAACCAATTGTTGATTGAGTAGCACCTAATCCTATTGCAGATAAAGTTTGAGCACTAAAAGAAGCAGAATGCTCAATTAACTTCATATTTGGATGAGCAACAGCTCCTTCTCCACTACCACCAACAATAGTTACTCTAGGAATCTCCAAATAGTCAAAACCAGAATCTATAATTCTAATTTGTTCTAATGAACCATTAACATCAACATATCCAGTTGCTCCTATCCCCGTAGCATCATTAATCTTTAAAAGTGGCGGATTAACCACATCATATCCTACACCAGAAGATAAAACTTCAATATTATCAATTTGACCATAATGAACAAAATCATTAGACTTATAGTTGGAAATTTCAACTCCATTTACAAGAATTCCTGTAGTCCCAGGAAGAGTTGTAGTCTTTACTGAAGTATCCTTTGGTGGAGCAATTTCCCTTACAATTTTTTGAGAATCTAAAGTTTTCTGACGAAGGTTATATGGTACTATAAAACAATTTGTTACAATTATATTATTATCAATAGAAATAAATTTAGAACTGTTAATATCAGTTCTACTTTTAGCTAATTTAACCGAAGACTCATTTACTTTCTTTATAAAATAAAGACCTTCATTTGGAGGAATTAATGTTTCTTCATCAGAGTCATTAACATCACTTTTGCATACAAAACCTACATCTCCACCAAATAGAGAAGATGTAACTGTTAATCTAGTCTTTTTAACTCCTGCTTCATCAAAATACTCAGATTCCAGCTTTTGTGGTACATAATAGACGGCATCACCAGTATAAAGATAATGTTGACCATCAGGAACTATATCAAAATCAGTTCCAACAAATGTTCCTGAAAATGTAATACTTCTATTGGTACTATTAAGTGGCTGTCCATCATATGATGGTATTGAAGGAGATGCAACTAAAATACGATCTTCTTGATTGTTATATACATTTTGTACATTCGTTTCTATATCATCAACACCAACAAATGTATTAGATTCTACTTTTAATAATTTTCTTTTAATTGTATAAGTATCAGTAACTGCAAGAGATCCTTGATCTTTAATAACAAAAGATTTTGCAGATAATATTTCAATTATTGAAGAAGGCGACTTTTCAATACCATCACTACCTGTTAGAATAACACTATCACCTAATCTATAAGAATTTTCTTTTTTTAAGTTAACTTGGTAAGTTTCATCAGAACTATCAATTAATGATATGCTTTCAACATTATATGATGCTGCAACATTATAGAACCAATTTTTTCCTTTCCAACTAGTATCTTTAATTCCTAAAGCTTTGATTTTTGCAGTATCATTCATTGAATAATAATGCGTATCAGGATATATAAATTCACTTAAAACTGAATTAATCCTTACTTTAACTTCTGTGCCATCAACCGAAGATGCACCATATGCATAAGTGTTAATTCCAACTTTTGTTTCGTCTACAAGAGTTCCTGTTATATTTGAACAACCAAAGAACTGGGTTATGCTTTTAGCAGTATAAGAAACAACCCCAACCAAATTATTGCTATAAACTACTCTTAATTCTCCAGACGAAGGAAAACCAAGTGTCGAATCTACATCAAGAACTGTAGAACCAATAGATACCTGACCAATTAATTTCGTTTTTGGATGAACTGGGAAATCCCCATAAACGGCACCATCAACTCTAATGTCTCTATTATATCCCGCATCGATACCAAACTTATAATAGATTTCTCCTTCCTGAGAATCAATCTTTTCTACTGACGTAATAGGTGCATAACCTTTGGTAATAGTAGACCCATAAGCATCTTGAAATAAAGTAGCATTTTCAAGTTCTAAAGGATTGCCATCAATTGCTTCAACTACAAGATCATTAGTAATAACATAATGAGCATTTGATGGAGTAAAGAGATAATCTCTTGGTCTTATAACTCTTACATTTTCATTATATAATGCTTTAAATAAAATTTCAAAAGAGTAATCTGTTCCTTTACTCTTATAAAAATCTTTTGCTTGTTTTATAAAAACATTCTGGTTTAAACCTTCTGTAAAATCTCTATCTTCTAAACCAGGTAAAAGTTGATATTTTGACTTTAATAAAAATTCTTTAAGGAAAAGAACACTTAAATTCTGAATTTTAGCATCTGCTTTATGCTCAGCAGATGTAGTTGAATTAAAAACTAGTTGATCAGATTTTACATCATCTCTATATGACGAAATGCCACTAAATCCTCTAACACACCCAGTAAAAGATGTTACAGTTTTTCCAGTATATGTAATAATCTCATCATCAATTTTTATTAAACCATAAGAATCGGGAAATCCCGAAGTTCCATTTGGATAGTTTAATAAATCAACTTCAATAGTTTCATCATTAAAAGCAATATCTGTACTTAATCCTACAGTCTCTGTTAAATTAGTAACTTCACTAATTTTTGTATATTGGTCAATATTCTGAATTAAATCAACTGGACCACCTTGAAATTCTTGCGCCAGATAATATTCCTTTAAAAATTCGGAAATTAACGGGAATTCTTCCTCAACATACCTAGGAAGTTGATTCTGAACTATGTTGCTAAACTGGATTCTCTTTTCTGCCATCTTATGTTCTTACTAGGTTCCCGTTGACATAACTTGAGGATACAATATAGTTCGATGCAGATGGATCCAATCCGGAAGAAATCTCATCAATCACTGTTTCGAATGTACTGCTACTAATATCTAGTTGCAAATACAAGTCCTGTAATCCCACTACATCATTAGATTTAGGGCATACTGACAATTCTATAATTGATTGACCATCCCTTACTTTAGATGTATTTTGAATTATAATAGGATTTAGGGTAATAACTCCACTCTTATAATTAATATTACCAATATTTCTCCTAATAACAGTTGGAGTAGTCGAACTTGGAGTAGGAACTGTAAATAAGAATAAAGATCCAGTTTGACGGTTTGTATTGGGAAGATCGCCAATATAACAAGTTTCTAAAATTCCACCTACTGTAAATCCAGAAGATTGGATGTTATATCCATCCATACTCTTAATATGGAACTCATTGCCAAATCCAATTTGATATTCAGTAGCTGCATTCTTTACAACTCTCAAATCTCTTCTCATTTTGACAGTTGTGATGTTTGAAGTCACTGCTGCATCACTATCATCAATTATTTTCAAAAATTTACTGTATTTGAATCTAGCACCATACTTATTTAACTCAGTTGACTCAGAGTACTTATTGGAATTGTTCTGAACCACACTTGAAACATATTCTGCCGATGAAGTAAGATTTGCATTATAATATATCTTCGAATCAACTTCAATAAAGAGATATTTGAGATCTAGGATTTCTGGAATAATTCCTGCAACTGCATATTTCTTTAATTTAGTCTTAATATTCTCTTTTATCAAATTTGGTAAAAAATCACCAGTTTTTGGTTTAATGCTAATAAAAACTTTTCCATATTGGGGTGGAATTAACTCTTCACCTCCAAAAACAGAAATAGACTCAGTTTCAGGGTAAATTTTAGCAGGAATTAGCGTTTCATAGTCATTTCCGGTCAATGCTCTGTTTTGAGATGCATAAATGCGTGGTGCAAACTTTTTAATTGACTCTACAGTCTCAATATCTTCTCCTCCAGAAGCAATTGTGTCTGTAGTGACCAATGACATGCCACTTGTTACATTATAAGTTGCAGAATTTCTTGTATATTGTATTTTTCCGGCAAATTCAAATTGACTTACCCCATTTCCACCGTCACCATTTGAAACAATGTAACTTACTTCGATATAATTGCCTTCTTCTAGTTTTTTACCAAAAATTCCGTCTCCGAAGAAGATTTCATATCTCTCATCTTCAATTTCTTGTAAAAAGTAGACTTTAGAATTTCCATCAATGTCAAAAAGACTGTCTTGAGAGCTATATTTCGCAGAAACAGTCGAAAATTCATTATTTTTCACCTTTACAGAAATTAATGAAGTGTCAATTCCACTATTTGGTAAAACAAACCGCTGATTTGGGTTATTTCCACTAAAAGTAAAGGTACTTTTTAAAAGTGTTCCTTCAGAAATTGTAATATCATCAAATGTTGCAAGTCCATCAAAAACAGGAACTGTAATATCATCTAAAATTGAAAAACTAAAAGATGAATTGCCAAATTTACCTGAAGTTGATGCTATAGGACCTGCTTTAAGAGTTAATGATGCAGGAGTTGGTATAATTTCCGTTGTATCTACGAAAAAACTAATGGTTGCAGCCGCTGATTTTCTAGAACGTGGGATATATCCAATATTTCTTGCTAAAGAAACGACATTCTCCCTTAAAGTAGCACTGTCAATGAATACTTCATTCGTAACCATGTTGGCATTATATGAAGTAATGTAAGTATTGTATGCTAATACATCAAGGATTGAAGAAAGATTAGAACCTTCGAAGTTATAATCAGTAAAATTTGAATTTGACTGTAGATAATCTTTAAGGGAGGTTTTAATCTGGTCAAAATCCAGATTTGAAAAATTTACTAATGGCATTTTATCTGGTCGGCTGCAAGACGAATTCTAATTGCTGTGGCGGAATATTAGCTCCTATTACTTCATACCTAATCATTACATCAAATTGGTTATTATCAAAGTTGGGAGATGCCTTTACATCAAGTAAATTTACTCTTGGTTCATAATTATTGATGGATATTTTAATCTCATCAACAATAATAGAAGCAGTTATGTCATCAATATTCTCAAAAAGAGAAGCAGTTATTCGTGATCCAAAGTTTTCGCTAAAAGGCTTTTCTCCCGGAAGGGTAAATACAATGTTTTTAATCGAACGAGCGATCGCATTATCATTTTTAAGGGCAATAAGGTCCTGATTCAGGGGATTTACCTGAAAAGACATACTTATGTCCTTGAAACCTTGACTTATTCGCTCGACAGGCATTGAAAATAGGAGAATATTTAGTTATTTATTAAGGATTGTGGACTAATATGTAGAAGGGTCTGCAGTAGGCACCATTTCATCATCATAATCTAATCCTTCATAGAAATCATCATCAATTTTTTTCTCATAGAGGTCATTTTGGACTGTTGTATCTCTCTTTTTAGGCGTTATGGCATCATTTGCGATTTCCCTAAGCATTTTTGACTCCATCTTTTCCTCCTTTTTTGGTTTTCTTGGATTTTTGGTCGGATTCAGATAACTCTGGATTTGCTAATTCAAAGGTTGCTCCTGGTTTAATCTTTTTCTTTAATAATTCAGACATAAAAAAACGCCTCTATATCATTTTGATGATATTTAGACGAATTTTCAAGATCTAATTTATTTTCCTTGACCTCGATATTTCTTTTTTGCCCCATTTCGAGAGGAAGCGGACAATTTTGTGTGTTCTGATTGTCCTTGTCGAGTCTTTTTCGGTTTTGCGGGTACAAAATTTATACTTCCATACACTCCACTTGAAACTTTTGCCATTAAATGTCCTCCAATGCGTCAAGATTGCCAATTCTATTCAATTTTCTACTTACCGAGTGTTCAGTGGCGCGTACTCTGTATTCCACGCCATCTCTTTTCGAGAGTTCCGTCAGGATTTTCGCATGCTCATCCCACAGTGCCTCACTTTTCATCCTCTTAAAGTTCGTCATACTAAATTACCCTCGTTTTTTCGTGACCTACCCTAATCCGAGGATCGCACCAGATTTCATAACCTTCCTCAATAGCATCTAAACAGAACGATACGTCCTCTCCACACATATCTTGAACCTTCCCAGATTCAAATACTTGCATCTTAGGAGCAAACCAAGGATATGGGAGCTTCTCAAAGCCTCCATGAGCAATCATAACCCAACCAAAACCAGTGTAGTCTACAGTGAATGGTTTTCTACGCTTGCTGATCGATTCCACAGTCTCATGGTTCATGACTCCACCATTCTTACGGAAATCATCTTCGTCTAACCAATGAGCAACAGAGGTAGTCTTGCCATCCTCCGTGGCATACCAACCTGCGGTAATTTCTCTTACATCACCCTCGGCAGGATTTGCAAGATCACATAACTGCCAGAACTTGTTAACATCAAAGACAATATCCGAGTCAATCCAAAGTTGATAATCATACTTAAGTTTGCCGTCCCAAGGTATCTGATCAGGACCACGTAGTACATTTGCACCTAAACACTTACAACGTGCAAAGTTAACCATGGATGAGTAATCTTGACTGATCTGTATACTCATCTGATTTTGTACAAGATCAAAACACAGTTGTACAAAATTCTTTAAGAAAGTATATGAAACTCCCCTGCCAGGTAAGCAAAAGACTATTGCCTTTCCTCTCATTCTTTCTTTAATTGCATCTATGTCCCACTCCACTTCTTTCTTCTTAGGAGTGTTTGCTTTAACAGTAAATCCTTTTGCCATAAGTTTTTAAAACCTTTCAATTCAATTTTATCAGTTTATTTAGTAATTGTCAAGAAATTTAATAAGACGGTTCTTCCCCATTCAAACCCCCACCGTGACCCTGAGATTCATAACTCTGTACTTTAATATACTCTAAATCCTCTACAGAATACTCAGTTTTCATTAATCCCACCATTGCATTTAATTCATTCCATCTGATGTTAAACTCTTCTTCACTTAGACAATTATACAAACATTGATCTTTTACATATATGTGATATTCGTATTCTTGTGTAGACATAAAATTTTACGCAATTTTTTTTTAATTCTCTTCTATAAGGGACCCAAAAAAATAGGGGCGAATTTTTTATCGACCCCTTCCGCTATGTTGTTGATGCCCTCCGCTTTTTACATTTGTTTGGTTCTTTGGCATACCTTTATATTCTCCCTTTTTCTTTTTACCTTTTCCAGGTTTTTTATCACCCATGATTCCCTCCATATTTTTTTATATAGGAACTGCCAAAAACCCCAAGAATCAAAATGGTAATCAGTCCATTTTTTACCTGGGGAAATTTTTTTTATTTTTTTATATGTAAGTCGAATTGTCACCTCTGTAGGTTAGAAAGGTTCCTTTTTTTAGCTAACGGCAACGCGGCGCCGCTAAGGTTAACATAAGGGCAACAATCACTGTCCATACGCATTAACTACGCATATATTCGTGTTTATACGTGTATACTTAGTATTATAAAATAAAACCCCCTGACTGTCAATCAAGGGGTACACAGTTTGTAATAAAAACTAGTCGTTAATCTCTGCTACGAAAGCATCAATAACCTCTAGTAATTCGTTGCCTGTTTGTGCATCTTCCAGCGCAAATAGGAGTGCCTCAGTGTTATAAACTGTGGTCATAATTACAGTGATGTGAGTGTTACATTATAGGGACACTTTCGACGACCCCCCTTTATAGTTACCAATCGACAATATCCAATTCTTCAGTATAACTTTCTACGTGCTCATCTGCGCCAATGTCTAACACTTTCTCCCAGTTAATCTGCCGGGGATTAAAGTCATCGAGCACATCTAATTCTAGTGTTATTCTATACTTATTGAGCGTAGAGTAAGTGTTAGTAACTGGCATGAGATTAGACCCCTGGGAGTATCTGTTAGTACTATAACATAACTGTGGAAAACTGTCAATATAGGTGGGGTTATTTATACACCTTATGTTACAGAAACCGAACCTAAACTACCGGTTCTAGTTTATACTGAACTGGTTTGGTATTAGTATCACAAAATGTTACCGAGGGTCTTGTAATTTCGCTCGCTTCGTGTTATACTACGCTCGCTTAGATAACGACGTCTGAGCACATTTAAGAACACAAATAATTCTACTGTTTAACACCTAACATAAGATAATAATAGAATCTTTTTTCACATCTTTTTAACATAATATTCCACATTAATAACACTCTTTTCAACAACATTGTGGAAAACCTATAAACAACGGGGTCCTATTTATTTTACCATTATATAACTCTTTTATGTAATTGTCTGTATAAATTGATACTAAAAAAGGGGTAATTAGACCCCTTTAAGTGTTATTGTGGAATAAAAGTTTTCCACAGGTTACTTACTATCATCATCATAAATTACGTCTTCCCAAGTATCACAATCTACCTTCTTATCGTCCACTGTACATGTTACTTTATCAGGGTCAAAATCATCTTCTAAAATAACATCGAGTCTGCTAATAATACGTTCTAATGATTGATCTATTCTAAACCCAATTTGCTTAATTCTTTCTATTAAATCATCTGGACTTTCTGCACTATGTTTATCTAACTGTTCAACATAGTTCTTATATGCTTGTGAATCAAATGGTGGTTCTTGGTTGTTAGTTTTTGTCATGATATTAGGTGGGTTAATGTTGTTAGTGTAATCAGGGAAATCATCCTTACTATTATACCAAAAGTCATTCCAATCTTTCTTTGAATTAGTAACATCAATCATCATATATGTCTTCCTCTAATTGTTCAAAATCAAGTGGAAATTCTTTGAGTTTACAATCAACTAGTGCCTTCATCATTACATAGAATTGTTCACCACTGATTGTATTTTCATCACAAAAATGTTCACTTGTATCTTCAATTAGTTCTAATAGATTGATTGCTTGTTCCTGTAATCTCTGAGTTTCGTTGTTGTTGAGCATGATAATTTAGGGATTCTTGGATGTAAGGAATGGGATGGAATTTAGGGAAGCGATAGTAATAATCTTTGAGTATCTCTTGATATAAATTTGGATACTCAGATTGTGGATAAGTGTTCATTAATAGTTGTGCAAAGTACGCATTGGTTTGTAACAGTATTGTTCTTGTTTTTGCTTCTCTTCATTATATCTTTGTAGCAATTGTTTCTGTTCTGGTGTTAAATTTAGTTTTGTTAATTTGGTCTTCATTTTGTTAGTTTCAGGGAACGAAGTTTACGTCTAATTGTATTCCAAAATTCATTTTCTTCATCATTAATTATTACGATCTGTTCCTTGTTAATAAGATCAATTAGGGCATTAATTTCCTCATTGATTAATACTTTATTACTCATATTGTCTCCTCTTCATATTCATCGAGTCCAAGACGATAACGAGCATAATCATTAGCAAGTTTACGTGTTTTGAATCTTGCTGCTCTTTTATCAAACCTCAATTGTCTATAATTGTAATAAACTTTGGAGTCTGATTGTCCTGCAGAAGAATACAAATACAGTGTAAAGATTCCTTCCTTAACATCTTCTCCTTTGTCTTTTTTTACAAAGTAAGGTAATACTTTGTTGTCATTAAATGCCGTGATAGGTAGTTGCATCATAAGGAAAAATAGAGGACATAAAAAATAACTTAGTGAGGGGTTAATTCCCCACTAAGTTATCAAGAATTGATTGATCTACAGTCTCGGCAGTAACACCTTCTAACCACTTATTGATGTGCCTAGATGTTGTTGTGCTCCACTTAGTTGCAGTCCTGATGTACTCAAAATTGGACAACTTTGCGGCAACTGGTGTTCTGTAACTGAAGAAAACTTCCGTGCCGTCATTGAGATTTAACTGGGTCTGATTGGCGGCAATTGGTGTTAGTTGCATGTGGTTTTAACCCGTGCTTACATAATAAGGACACTTTCAACGACCCCCCTCTACATAATCCCTTCTAAGAATTTTATAGAACTTTGTCAACAACCCTAACAGAGTTAGTTATATAAATTATACTTTTCAGACCTTATTTTCGGGCGTTGCAAAACTCGGTTTGGTTGATAATTCGATATTTGCATAATATGCTGTCTTCTCACATTGCATCTCTATTTGATCTAAAATCGGTTGATAATCCCAGCGTTGTTTAACATCTGAAGCAATTAAATCAATCTGGTCATATGTTAAATTAGGATAGTTATCTTCTAAAAATTCTTTAATACTAACAACGATATTATGAGTCATGAGTATAGAATGCAAGTGGTACATCTATTTAACTGACTTCTCAATAATCCAGTCTTCTTTGTTTACAATTGCACTGCAATGTGTACACCCTAATGCACTCCAACTAAAGTGATAAACCTTACCCCATTCTCTACACTCAGGACAGAGAATATCCCTGCCATTCTTTCCTGCTCGTGTATAACGATTAGCATTACTAAAGTATTTCTTTGGTGGGGTGAATTTCGTTTTCATTAGATTAACTTAGCAAAGGAAATAACCATTAAGAATGATAACATTATGACCACATCATATGCTTTTGTTCGTGTAAAGTATGGTATGCTAATTGCATCTGCTATTAGATGCATTGTTGCGCCAATTGTAGCAGATACATGTAAAATAATAAAATAGGCAGTAACTATCAGGAATGACCCGATAATTCTGCCTTGAGTGTCAATTTGCATTTGTTAATCCTCGTTCTGTTCTTTACATGTACAGGCACGATAAATGCCATCTAATTTATTAGCAATCTCTTGAAGTTCTCCTCTTAAATGAATAGGAGTTACATCCTCAAAATTATCATCTATCTCATCTATTCTCTCTTCAAGAAGAATAATAAGAGATTGCATTTGATTCTTTGAAAGTTCAACTAACATGATTAATCTTCTCCTAATTCTTCTTTAACATAACTTGCTAATACATCTAAACGGTCAGTATTATCCTTTAAAAGATATACATACTCATCTAATAACTCTTCTAATATCTCACCATTCTGACGACAAGTATAATATAAATCCTCAACTAATTGCTGCCTTACTTGTACATTCCATCCAAGGAATTGCCTGTCTGTCATTTCATTTGATCCCATAATTAACCTCTTTGATAAAGATAACTACCTGACCAATCTGCATTAGAATAGCACTCATGACGCTGCTTAATTAGTCTCAAATCATATCTAACGCCTTTTGCAGGTGCTTTATATGATGCAGGTTTATAAACTTGACCTGTATTCTTATCAACAAAGGCATGAATACCACCTGCTGGACCATTATGAATCTTGTGATATTTGCGTCCTGTTTGTATCTCAAACTTGTAACGGTCTGATGTATATTTTTTGGAGTCATAATCCGCTTGCAATCTTGTTACTAACTCTTCAGTCCAATCTAATACCATCTCAGGAATTGAACGTTGATAATGTAACTCAATTGGATGAATTACGTCTTTGACTGATAGTTTTGTGGGCATCATTTTACCTCCATTAGTTTACGATGAATGTCATAAGTTGTATAGTTTCTGATATCTCTTTCGTGCTCATCTAGTTTATCACCTTGCTTAAGGATTGTCTCCCTAAGTTTACATAACCGTTCTGCCATTATTTCTCTAATAACATCAAATTCGTGTTGTTCTAGTGTTAGTTTAGGCATGGTAATTAGGTAGAAAAAAATGGGATCAAAGTTTTACAACTTTGTCCCATAGTTTGTCAAATACGTCAGGAGATGAGTCCTGCTCGTTCTCACTTGGATCATCGAATAAACCGAGATCAGCAATAGCAGAGAACATATCGTTTAGAAGTCTTACTTCATCGTGTGTAAGTTTCAAAGTAGGCATAATCAAATAGTAGTGA
>VTLG01011046.1_pt1 | contig 42244 bp, 33 predicted proteins | sample 4694571 | NCBI WGS metagenome assembly VTLG01 (sample SAMN12604809, study PRJNA352737) | marine metagenome | biome: ENVO:00000447; feature: ENVO:00000209|ENVO:00000569|ENVO:01000036; material: ENVO:00002151; isolation source: viral sequences binned using virsorter ...
CCGTACCACCTGAAGCCCCAGCACTGCCCATTGCAGTATCTCTTAATGTTCTTGTTGTAAAAGACATCACCTAACTCCTTAGATTGATAACATTTCTTTCTCAAAATAATCCAGAAGTTCCTTTTCAGAAACCTTAAATTTTTTCGATACTTCTCGTATAGTTTTCTCAAAAGTATTTAGGAAATCTGAAGGTTTAGAATCCATAATTCCGAAAATTTGATCGACAGCCTTCTTCATCTTCGGAGATAATTTCTTATACTGCCGAGATTTCTTATGCTCGTCCTTTTCTATTACAGATTTGTATACACCTTCAAAAGTCTGACTCATTTCATCAGCCTCTGATTTCCTCTATAATTTCCTCGTTTTTAAGTTGTTCTTCCAACTTATCTAACTCATCTAATTCCATTACAGGTTCTACTTCAATAATTTTATGAATGTATTGATCAATACTAAAGTATTGAACACCACCATAACCTATAACAGCTCCAATAATAGAAGCAAGTATTACTACAACAATTTTTGACATTATTTTTCCTCTTCTTTATTTGTAACATTACCTACAGCAAATCCTGTAGGACTAGCTACAAAAGTTTTAGACATTTCTTTTCTTTTTACTTCCAATGCATCACCAACCTTATTGGTCATTGCATCCTTAAATGCTTTTTCAGCATCTAAGTTATCTCCTGATGCAATTGAATCTACAAATTCTCTACTCATTTTTTTCTTCCTTTCTTCACATGAAATTCTTTGTTATCAAGAAATTCATCTTCATCTTCATCATCTTTAGGTGGTGCTTCACCTTCTCCTTCAGGCGGAGCATCTGGGTCTACACCCCCCACAGACAATTTAACTCTATCGGCGGCCGACATACTTGGATCAATAGGTTCATCCCCTGGCCCAGTTGGAATTCTATGTATACCATCTCCACCAGCAGGTACAACAATTCCGCCATCCATTGGATCAGTATCCATCTCCTTCTTAATCTGATCACGCATTTCTTGAATCTCTGTATCATTCATACGCAATACTTTCTTCAATACATATTCCTTACTGAAGAAGGTTCCAACATAAGCTTCAACATTCTGAAGTGCATTAAGTCTATTCTCTAACAACTCTGCATCTTTTAATTCTGCGAAATGACCATCTGCAAGAAAATCATATTGAATATGCTCTTGTATCTCCGGCCAATCTTCTGGTGCAATTATTCCTTTAAGGAGTAGTTGAGTTTTGAGAATGTCAGTGAATAGGGGAGAGAACTTCTTTCGTATTCGCTGTACGAACTTAGTGAATTTAAGTTCATCTCTAGTGATTTCATTTGATCTGCCGAGAGAGAATCCTTGTTCAGATTCGAGTCGTGATATTGGCACGTTAAGTGAACGATATAGTTTCCTCTGGAAGTAAGTGATATCATCAATCTCTCCTAAATTAGAACCGCCAGGCAATGTTGTAATTTCTGTACCTCGACCACCTTCTCTTCGTGGGAGCCAAAAATCTTCCAACATACTCATATGATTCCTGTCATCTCGTATCTCGCCAGTTGTTGCATCATACACCAACTTATTGCGATAACGATTCATTACATCTTTGAGATATTGCTCTGCCTTTATCTTAGGCAAATTACCAACGTCAATATAAAAAATTCTACGTTCTGGTGCTCTTGAAATACGATAGATAACTAACGCATCTTCAATCATTCTCAATTGATTTACAGGTTTAATTGCTTTGTGCAGATAAGAAACAACTCGACCACTATTTCCATCTATCAAACCAGAGGGAGTATAAGCAATAGAATCTGCTGCTATCTTTATTCCTTGACCAGCAGACCCGATACCAGCTGGTGTCAATCCTTTTTCATTGTATACAAAATATTCATTAATTTTTTCCGTCATCTCAACGCCAGTTTTGCCATCTCTATCTTTTTTGACTTCTCTGACTTTTCTAATTTTGGTTGGGTCAATGTATCTTAATTCTGTGATACCTTTTCTTGGATTTTTAGTATCAATAACCTTGTGATAAAACACACGGCCATCTACATACCAACGCCTAAAAATATCATGACCTTTTCGTTCAAAATATAGAAGTCGCAAAACTTCATTAAATTCTGCACGAATCTTTCTTTTAATTCTGTCTGGATAATTTAAACGATCCAAAGAAATTTCTATTGCTTGGTCGTTTTGATTAGAAACAATACCTTCGTTTACGATGTCTTCAATAGCAGTATCGCACTCAGCTTGCTGAGCAATATCACGATACCGCCGAATTAAATCTAAATCGGATCGTTCTCTACCATCTGTGTCTAAAACTTGTCCAAAGAAACCGCCACCAGCAACGTCAATAGTGCCGTCATCAGGAGTTGGGGTGGAGAATGTTCTCTCTCCACCCGAATCTCTGTTCGATCTTTGTATTGTGAACCCAAAAAGTTCTGCCATAATATCTCCTACCAGTTATTACTATTTAGTAGGTTCAAATTAGAAGTTTACGCCTGAAGCCTCAAAATGTTGGTATCTCCACGTTACTTCAAATGTTTCTATTGCATCAGCAGCATCATTGGTCAAATCAATGGAACCAACTGATGTTGGCCATGCACTTCTAAAAATATAACTTTTTAGAATTGTATCATCACGATCTAAATGTTCTACAGTTAAATCTGTCTGATAATCAGCAGGAGCAATAACTCCTGTTGCTGCAGCAAGATCGTTGATACCATTTGACCACCTCTCCATGGCGTTACGAATCATAAAGTCCGTATCGTTCATAAAAGTTGTAGTCCAAGGATCATCAAAACTCCTATCTCCAGCAATATAGATTTGTCTGCCACGAAACGGTATAGCAATTTCAGCCAAAGTCTGTGCCGGTAGAGAAGATGCTGTTACTAGAAAAGAACTTCTACGAACATCAAGTCCTATTGCAATGCCAGGTGGCGGTGTAATTGTTACTCTATACTGATTGGCACGAGCTCCACCACCGATTAGATTTGCTTTAAAGTCATCTATCTGAGCCATGATTAACCTCCTACCTCACTAAACGATACACCAGTTCGCACGGCGACAAAGTTTAGTGTAATGAAGTTAATAGACCTAGCCGGTTTAATGTAAATATCTCCAATAAACTCGTTTCGGTCAATAACCTCACCTGTGTTATTTGTACTGTCACATACAACCTTGAAGTCAAAGATACCTCGGCGACCCTGTACATCTCTCAGGAAAGGTTCAACCATGTTACGGAACTGCGCCCGTGTAAACTCATCATTGAACTCAAAGAGCATATACTTAGCAGCAGTTGCAATTGCTTTCTCAAGAACCAAGAATAACCGTCTTACGTTAATTCGGTCAAACGCACTTGGTTTTGCAAGAGCAGTCTTATCACCAAAGAGTGTTACTCCTTGGCCTGGAAAGTTAACTACTGGATTAACCCGAGCCTTATAAAGAATATCTCTTGCTGCTTTGTCTGGATTGAAGGACAATTTAATTGCACCCCTTACAGAACCCCGATTATAACCAGCAGGGGAGAACCAAGGATCAGCAACACCATCTGTATGGGCACAAAGTCCAGCAGTATCACCGCATAATGGAACATGGCGATATACATCGTTGTACTTATCATACATGTATTTGTAACCACTGTCATATACCATATAAGATGATGCAGGGACAAGATCAAATGCAGTTTTTACATTATTGACTGCCCTAGCAGAAGTTGCCGCGGAACTTGCAACACCAACTGTCGCAGAACGATATGGAGAAGCAAATCCCACACAATCCTTACGAGTTTCAACAAGGTCTGTAATCATTGTTACATGAGTGTCTTGCGTAGCAGCTGTATCACCAGCTCCGCCACCTTTACCACCAATTACAAGATTGATGTCATGCAACTCTGTATCTAAAAACTTGTCATATCCAAGTTTTAACTCACCCGCTGTTGGAGCAAGATCATCTGTTCCACCTGTAAGTGTATCAATTGTAATTGGTAGAACATCGGTGTAAGCAGAAGTTGTATCTGTACCCCAATTTGAACCACTACTTATATGATCCGTCCAGTAAATGTAATTTGACTTTCTAAAAATTACATCTGGGTAGTAGTTACTGTTGCCCTGAGCATCTTTTGCCACTGAATTTTTGGACATATTTGGAAAGACTTCTATAACACTAGAACCCCTCTGGCCGGCAACATCACCATCGTATCCAGTGATATCACCTGTTGTGTCATAAACAACAACATGAAGTTCATCAGCAGTACCACGGCCGTTGTCTTTTGCCCATTGGGATTGGCCAGGAGCATGTTCAAACTGATCGTGATATTTCCATCTACGCCTCATCGTTGAGTTATCTGGAATGTCATTTTGCAAACCAGCACCATTTGGATCATCTTTTAGACGAATTGACAATGCGTTAGTTGATGTATTAACAGCTGTAACCTCATACTCATGAAATTCATCAACTGGAACTGTACCAGAATTGTCTGAATAAAAAGAAACCATATCGCCTACGTTAAATGCATAACCACTTGCATCAGCATCATCAACTGTGACTGATTCAGCACCAGCACTTGCAGCACCATTAACTAACTGATTTGTACTAAAGTTCTGTTCAAATGCATCAGCGGTTGCACAAATCTGTACGCCGATTCCATTAGCCCAAGTACCAGCAGTACGAGCAGCCCACTCACCATGAGTACCCTGTCCTGTACTAAAAGATGCTTCATAATGATCCTCATCACGAATGAGAATACCACTATTCGCACCAGCGTTAAGTGTTGCAGTCTCAGTACGGACTACTTTAAGATGGTCTGAATATTGCAAGAAATTTGCAGCAGCAAACCAAGTTTCAAATTGATTACTTGTACCTTGAGGTTTCCCAAAAATTTCAAGCAACTCTTCTTCTGAACTGACTGATGTTACAGACGAAACTGGTCCTTTTTGAAATGGCCCTGCAATCGCACCAATCGTGGTTTGAACAGCAGGAATTACATTTGTAAGGTCAATCTCTCTGACATGAACGCCAGGTGAAACTAAAAAGCTCATATCCTTACTCCTTTATTAAGAGTGTTTTTGTATTTCATGAATATTTATAAAAAACCAATTTCCAAAAAGTTCGTTTTATATGTGTTATAACATATAAATAATACCATGACAAACGCACATTATGAGAAGTATAAGGATACCATAAAGAAGGTAGCCCGTAGGAATTATCGAAAAAGAATTGTATTACTCAATGAATTCTTATCAGATAAGTCATGTAATCACTGTGGCGAAAGTGAAACTATATGCCTCAAGTTCTATCCACATGATGCAGAAATACGAAAGTTAACAAAAAGAGTCGGTACTAGTAACGAAAGTCGTAAAGAAATCTTTCATCTAGTAGGTAACTCAACAATATTATGTTCAAATTGTTGGATCAAAGCAGACAATGATTTGATTGAATTTATTTAGTTTTTCACCAATTTGTACCATGATCCCTTACTATAGGATTCCATCTAGTACCATATTCATCCACCACTTCACCAATATTCTCTTCTTCTAGTCCATTCACAACAAATCCAAATGGTGCCATATCCTGTTCCAGAGCGTCCTGTTGCTCTCTCATCATGGTTTGTCGTACATCCATGTCGGTTAATTCTTTAAAGTATTGTTGGTCACAAGTCCATGCAAACATAAACAAACACGCAACTAAATCATCTGTGCATCCCTCATCAGCCTCAAAGGACTGTCCCTTTACAATAAATGTAGATAATTCACTGATAATATCTAAATCCTCTATTACCAGTTTGTTGTCCTCAACCAATTGTTTAAGATTTGAGCAACCAATTCTCTTTACTGCTTTGGTGGTTCTTACACCTAACTGCGCTCGACCACCAGAGAAACCACCACCAAGAATCTGCCCAGCTCTTCCTCGCATGGATGCCATAACAAGATTATCGTATTCCAGATCAAATTGTAGTGTTGTTGCGACCTGTTCTCCAATATCATTTACCTCGACAAGTACAAACGCTTGATTGTATGCTCGTGCTACATCATAGATTTTACTAGGAAACAATAGAGGTTTAATCTCATTATCTCTATACTTTGCAACAATTCGGTATGGCATTTGTGATACATCAACGACAACAAATGCAGAATAATCGTTTGATGTACCACGGGAAACGTCAGCAGTCATTAGATATGTGTGATCTTTTTGTGGGGTTTCATATACATCTAAACCAGCATTAGACTGCGATGGCATTCTATACGTCATTGTTTTGAGTTTAGCTGGTGTAATTAGAGTGTCGATTGAACCCAAGAACTCACATTCAAACTCTGTGTTGAACTGTGATTCAGAGGTATTCTTTATGGTTTCTTCTTTCCACTTCGCATCACGGCCAGGCACTTCGCTCCAATGTACCTCTATGGGAATATAACTATTTCTCTGCTCCTCTGCATCTACCCACAACTTATAGAACATATTCATACCATGCGGTGTAGAAACAATCATCACCTTCGTTGTCTTACCAGAACTAATTGTAGGATATACTGAACTAAAGAACTGCTCTGCTACATTGGCTGGAACATAAGCAAACTCATCCAGAAAGATAATATTGTATGACCCACCACGAACAGCACTGGCAGAAGTAGAACTTGCAAGAATTTTAGAACCATTTTCTAGTTCTAAGGAACCTTTATTCCAACTCATCACTCCCTGCTGTAACCATTTGGGTAAATTCTCATATGCAAGTTGCAGTCTACCTAACAAATCCCTTGCAGTCGCAGCCTTATTCGCAAGGATTGCTACGTTGACTGTGGGATTGAATAGAACATAATGCAACAGATAGGCGATGATAGTAGTCGATTTACCAGACTGTCGGGGAAGTTTGCAGATAGTAAACCGATTATTATGGAATGTTCCTACCATTTCCTTCTGAAAATCATAGAGCGTAAAGGGAACAAGGCCTTCATCCAGAGAAACAATCTTAATATATTGCTGTATGAAATATATGGGGTCTTTCATACACTTAGTATATTCCTCAACCTCTTCCTTTGTCCACTCTTGAGCGACATTGGCTTTCTTGAGATTAGGATTTCCTAGATATGCTTGTTCCATTTTAACCCTCTATTAAGAAATTACTCGCTATACTTATTCTTAACTCATCTTTTGTATTTGGACCCACACCATGCTCCAACCAACTTGGAAACAATATTGCTTCCCCTGCCCTAAATGGTCGTTTTCTAATCATATTCGCATATGGTTGTTTCAAATTATGGTGTGATTTATCCATATGCTCTAATAATCTAGGGTCTTTAAAATAAAGATTTGCATCATATGTTGGTGTGACATAATATACACATGACCAACTTGCTTCTTCATGAATATGGGGCATGGTATACTGGTTTTTTCGACTTATGTTTGCCCAACTATTAATCATTCGTATAGAAGCCTGATCAACATAAATTTGACTTAATATCTCATTTGCACCAACAAGTAGAGATTTTTTCAAATCAGAAAATTCAGAATCAAGTAGGTCTTTATTGCTTTGCCATCCACCACCCTGTATCGAATCAAAACGAAAACCTAGACCTTGTTTTTCTCTCTCTAAACACTTATTTGTTATTTGCTCATTATCAATATTATTAACTTTAAAAGTAAATGTGACTGTTGGCCACAAAGCTTTACTTTTTACATTCTCAACTACTTTCATCCTTTAGTTTATCCTTTATCATAGTCTGAAGTTCTTTAGTAGAACCAACGAATAATGCGTTAGTGACATTCTTCGGTGCATTACTTGGCACCTCTTTTAACTTACGCATCTTCTCTTGCAAATCACCTAATTTTTCAGTTACCTCTGCCACCTGTTTGATAAGATTTCCAGCCACCTCGTAGGTTCGTGGGTGTTCGCTTTCTTTGGCGAGTTCCAATATTCCATCAATTGCAGATGAACCCTTTTCCACCAAGTTATAAAAATTCTCTCTTTGGTATTTGTAATCATTCTCTATATCATCTCCGCTTTCGGCTTGATAGGGTACAACCTCAGAATTGTCGGGTATAATCTTAGGAACAATCTTATCTATAACACCGAGCTCTTTATCGATTCTTAATCTAGAGTTCTTTTCCATCACGATTTATTATCATCTTCGCCTGTTTCTGGATTAAACCCTTGAGCATCTTGGAAGAACGATGTAGTTTCACTAAATCCAAAATCGTCATCAGCATCAGCAGATGTTGGATTTGGTACAACCTTATACCTTTGCTCACGTTTCGGTGATTGGTCTGGCAAGTCTGTGTACTGGTCAACTTGTACAGTCTTGATAACCTTAGCAGAAGTAACAGGGCCATATAGATAAAATTTAGTGGTAAATGACAGAGTGTATGTTAATGCCCTGCGAGCAGTAAAGTCACCATCATAAGTATCCTCATATCCAATACTATTCAGAACAATAGGAATATCTCTGGAGATACCCATATCTGCCATGTCATTAATAGTTAATGCATAATCTGGTTGAAAGTAAGGAAGTATCTGCTCTACAATTTGTAACGCATCATCAGATTGTTTTGCCAGTATATACAATTCAAATTCTAAATTATAGGGAACAGGCATGTACTGTGTATCTAACTGTTTTGTATTGGCACCCTTTACTTTCTTAAATCTCTGAACCCTACTCATCTTTCGAGTAGCATCATAAGAAAGAGCTTGAATCTCAAATCCAATTCTAGGAAGAGTAATTGCGACCTGTTTTGTCAAATCTGCATCTTCACGCAATCGCACAAGAAACTTCTCTCTTGGACCATACGCAAGAGGAACCTTCATGGTTTGTGTTATTGTTCCAGAATTATCCTTGCGAACAAGCTGAATATCATTAAACAGCGTACCGAAAGCAACAACTATATTGCGTATTGTTTCGTGATAAAATTGTTGTCCTAACATTATGAACTACTCCCTGCATCCCCAAATGGATTTGATTCACTGAAATCCAAAACTGTTCTACTCTTAGCTTCAAATAGTTCATTTTGAGATGTCTTGTCTTCATCAAAGTCACCTACTATATAGTCCTCTTGTATCAGGTATGCATCGTCACCACTATCAGCAGCCTGTTCAAGAAGAATACTCTCACCAACAGAAGTGCTATCGCTCTCACCAAGTATATTGTCACCATCTGTTTCTTCAAGTAACAGTCCAGTATCAAGATCGTCTGTGCCAGTTTCCAATCGAATGTCTTCTGTAACTGCTGAAGATTGTTCCAGAGTAAACTGGTAGATAAGTGCGCTTTGTGATTGTTCACTTTCAATCGCATCAATATCCGAAATACCTGTATCAATAATTTCAGAACTGTAATCGTACAGACGGCATCTCATCTTGTATACAGGATTACTATCTAATTGATAAAATGGTTCATCGTGATCCACAAAATTAATCTGGAACATCTTATCCAGAACTGGATGATAAATTACATCACCCTCTTGTGGTCTATCAGAATCCGTTGCAGCGGTATCTAAAACAATATAAAACTCATTACCACTTTCTTCAGATAATATTCTTCCTGTATTATCATTTTCTAAAACTACCTTCTCTCCACTTTCGTCAAAAATAAAACTTTGTGTAGCTGTACTTAATGTTGATGATAATGATGATTGATCTATACTTCCAGCTTCTAATTGTATGGAACCACCAGAGCTTGTATCTGTACCATCCTCAATCTGTACTTGCCTATCTAACTCTTGAAACCTTTCTTTATTAACAACAAAGGTTGCTTCACTTAAATTCTGCAATCCAAACTGATTCATTATTTCTCGTTCACCGGCAAATCCACCAGAAGAATCTTCCATATACATTTCTATGGGATGCTGTGTTCTGTATTTGGAAAGAGAATCTTCTCCTAATATAGTATCCTCTGCAACAAGATCACGATCCAAATAATAAACATCATGACCATAAATCTGTATGGCTTCTTTTATAAGGTCACTATAAAGATTTCTTTCGGTTGCAATAGAATGTAGATTGCTTGTATGAAATGCTGTATTAACTGCCATTCACTTACCCAACCATATAGTTTATAGGTAACTCAAAGGCAAGTTGAATCTCTTCCTCAAGTTTATTTTGTTCTTCTTGTGCTTGACTGTATAAAGCTTCACCATTCATCTCAACACCACCAAGCATAGTAACACCATTAAACTTACTAAGGTTTGCACCCCATTGTTTTTTAATCAGTGCAGTTGCATATCTTTTGAGATAAATGTCATCATAAACATCTGTGTATGTTGTGGGGTCTAGTTTTCTATAACATTCAATAATCATATAGTCTACATCAGCTGTTACATCGTTCTCCCAATCCATATCAACATACAAACGATTTTGGTGTTGATTAAAACGAATAGGAGTTTCACCAACAAGTATGTGTTCCAATAAATCAATATTGTCCATTGTCATTTGGTATTGAATAACAGATGTTGAGGAAAAATCAAATAAGTCATTTAGACGTAACTGATAACGAATATCAAACATATTACTTCCAGCACCAGTATCGGTAAATGGAAATACTCGTACAACAGATACCACAGCACTTGGAATTGGAATAAAGTTCTTTCCTTCTTTCCACGTTGCGGTAATTGAACTGTCTGCTGTATCAGTTGCTGTCGTTGATGCATCAGAGCGAGCTCTCGTTACATCATCTGAAGTGATTAGATGTTTGAGATACATTTTCTCAATACCATCGTAATGATACTGAGCAAAGTATTGAAGTGCTTCGTCTAAACGGTCATCGGCTTGGTCATCAGATACGTTAATATCAATAACTCCAAACCCAAGTGCCCTGAGGCAGTAACTTTTTAATGTAGCTTTTGTTGAAGGCGTGGCCATACTATCTTCCTTTTCTACATATTTATATGTAAACTAACCTCAGTGATTGCCCTCCAAGTTAAGATTGATTAACCAATAGTTCTTTCAGAAGGTGTTTAATCTCATGCATTTCTGATTTGAGATGGTTTATTTCTCTCGTTGTGTCTCGTATTTCATCTCTTTGTCTTTGTGCAGCTGCAGCACGTTTCTTTGCCTGCTCATATGCATCAGTATTACGATTAATAATAGCGTGAGACTTAGTGTCTCTTGCTAAACTTGGATGACCCTCAACCTGTTTATATACTCTCTCCATTCTATGTTCCTAATGCAATTGCCCTCATTGCTTTAATTCTAGGTGGTTCTGCACAGTTAGTTCCCTGCATAATAATCTTAATCTGAAAGGATATAAACTCCTGCAAAGGTGTTCCGAAACCATCATCATTAAGACCAGCGGTATACTCATATTCATGAAAATCATTAATAGAAGCAGATGATGATACAGTCGCATCGGGAGAGCCGTCTGTATTAAAGTAAGTATAACCTAGATTATCAAAATCTTCAGACTCATCAACTGGCAAAATTTTATACATTACTTTAATATCATTTGTTGATGGACGATGAGCAGCAAACAAAAGTTTTATTCCTGATGCTAGATTTTCTAATGTAACTTGTTTTGTAAGATAAATTGCAGCATTTTCATCACCCTCTGGACGTTCAGAGCCAACGTATCCAGTTGTAGGATAAACATCAGAAGATGAATCTATATTATTAAGTCTGTTTGCAACTGCAATCATAGATGTTCTACCCAGATCAATAACAGGAGAAAGTCTATCAATTGTTGTTTTCATTGTAATTTGTGTTTCAAACGATCTTCGTGAGGACAATTCATTTGTTTCATTGATTGCTGAGCATGTCATATAAGGAACATCAAATTTATAATTATCATTTAATGGAAACTTAATTGTCGGTACAAGTTCATCATCTCTTGTATTTTCAAAAGATGTTTGACTACCAGATGGACTTGTAGCTCTAGTCACTAAAGCTTCAGCAGAAAGAGAAGTGCCAGGTAATTCTAGCAAACCAATCTGAGTTGAAAATAAATCCATAATTGCATTTTCTGTTGCCGTTACCTCTGAACCACCAACTGAAGATAGACTACCTGATCCATCAACTACAGGTGTTGTAGATAGAGTCAAAGTATAACTATCAATCTCTGGATTTGCAAGTGAAGTATGCGTCTTATTAATCTCTGTAAACGGTACTTTATGTGCTTGATAAAGTTCTACTGTTGCACCATCAGCATGCTCTGCAGCAGTTGTACTATCCACTGCTCGTGAAAGTCCAGACACAGCATTACTACTAATTGTAGTATATGTCATAATCTCATCATCAATTTTAATATACCACAGATTATTAGCTAGTTTTGAATATATTCCAGAGGTATCATCAAAATTAGTTCCACTAGTTAAGGTCAAAGTAGTTGCTGTAGAATTAATTGTTCCATTCAAAGTTGTAGTTGCTGGAGACTTGACTCCAGAAATTGTCACATTATTACTTGTAGCATACATATGATGATCAGGATGTTTCACTTTCATTGTAGTGCTTGCATCAGTAATAATGAGTGGGTCTTTGGGTAGAGTTTTTGTTGGAACATCATCATTTGTAAGTGCAACCACTCCATCAGTAGTGGTAAATTTAGCAGTTTTAACTGAGAACTTTAAATCTTCCATAGGACTTATCATATATCCCAAAGTAGAACCTTTAAATAAAAATCCAGAATTAGGTGATTCGGATAACATTCGTGAACCACCAATATCAGTTTCTCCCGCTCGGGCAATCCAAACTTTATGTTGAGGTGATCTTGTTCGTAAAACAATGACATATTCAGTATCCGCCTCCACATAAACTGGTGATGGGAATGTATATGTTGTTGCTGTTGCAGCAGTATCAGAAACATTAATATCTGCTGGATTTTTTGTTACTCTGCCGAAAGGTAAAACTTTGGGGCCAGGAAAAGAATTTACTACATTTCTTAACTCCAGAGTTACAGGAAGAGTATCTTCTTTTGCTTGATGATATATGTCAATAGAAGTTATAAATGCTCCAACTCCCAATTGCGTAGCGTCATTCTGAATATTAAATGTTTGAAAAAGACACTTAGCTGCCATTCCTCCCATGCCTGAGGACGTTGAGCCAGGAGCAGCTGAACTGGAGGAACCTATGCCCGCTGAGAACTTATTATGAACCAAGAAACCATTAGCAAAATATTCGTGATCACCATCAAGTTCAAAGTTATATACAGGAGTATCCTCTGGCACTTCTTTTGTTTCTATTGAAGTTATAACAGTATCATCTCCAGCGTGTCCTATAATAGTATCACCTATACGCAACTCTCCGATTGCTCCTATATCATATTTGAGACTTGACATTTTAGCATTGATTGCTTTCCAACCATCAGGCGTTTTTAATGGATGATCTTCCGTAAAGAAGTGTTCGCCTCCATTGATAGAACCTAATTTGCGTCCACCAGTAACACCATCATTTTGAAGGACAAGAACTTCATTTGACTCAGCATCTAATCTATGAAGTCTGTCACCTACTTGCACATCTTCAATATTTTTCAGTGTGTGGTCATGCATCATAATTTGTGTTCCAGCAATAAAACAAACTCCACCTGAAGATGACTTATGAGAATGTGATGCAGCTTGATTATTATCATCATCATCACTACTATTGCTTGCTGCCTGTTTTCTAACAGCTTCAGCCTGTTCTTCAGTATAGTTACCAGCATAAGTACGAACCTCATTTGTATTAATAGTATTGAAAGATTGCTCTTGTGATACAGATGTTCTGGTAACTTCTGCATTTCTTGTGGCAATAATTGTTTCTTGTTGAGTTTCTAACAACCCAATCGCAGCGTATGTTGCACTTCCCGCTGTTCCCGGCCTTGTTTCTGTAGTAACTATACCATTATAACTACTTGAAGTAAGTCTAAACTCAATCTCACCTGTAGTCCACTTAGGATTACCATCAACCTTTGGATCAGGTATTACAAATGTTCCTTCTACCTTACCTGTTGCAGATGTAAGTAAAACGCTTCCAGCAACAGGAGTTGTCGCAGTACTATAAGTTGAGCTTGCTGGAGTAACATAAGCACTTACAGAAGTTTTATCAAAAAAAGTAAATAATCTAGTGTTAGGTCTAAAATTCTCACCTGTGAAAGTTATAGTATTTGAACGAACAACTGGAAGTGCTGTTGTGGAAACAACTCTCAATCCCTGTGACTCTCTATCAACTCTAAGAGCAACTTGCGTATCAACACCAGTTCTGGTTTGATCTGTTCTTACAGTTTCAATAGTTCTTGTTACATCAAATCTATCAGGACTATGTTGTGTTCCACCCTCTGTAAAGTTTTCTGTTCTAGTTTCAACAACACCAGACCATTGTGTTTGCCATGAGTTCCACACTGTACCAAGATTATTTGCTTCTTGAGCTAAAACTGCGTCATAATCACCTTCTTCATTAATTATCAGTTCTGGCAAAACTTCAGTCTCAAACCATGTATCAGATGATGGAGATAATGTTATATCTCCTATCCATACTGATGCAATAGCAGGGTCAATTTTTTCTGTTCTTGAAGCATAAGGTTGCTCTGTTAATGTTTCTTCTGTATATGGAAGAGTTATTAGATCACCAGTTTTTTTATAACCAGCTGCAGTTCTTTCTGCATCAGTTGTAACCGATTCTTTTAACTCAATACCTTTTGCTTTATGTTTTGGGCGCAATTGCCCAAGTTCAAAATCCATAGAGTTTTTATAATCTCTATGTACAGTATCACCTACACGATGCCCTTTGAAATTATCAACAACGAAACCAGATTTAAATCGGTTCAATCCATTTGCATCAGTTACTTCAAAACTTTCAGCATCTCTTTCTAATAAATTTAGTGCTGTATAATATTCAACATGATCCAATCTTTTGGCAATCTTACCAATATCCTTCATCGTATATCTTCGGTGTTTTATCTTTCTTATGGTCACATTTTGTGGTTTGAAAGTGTACGCTGGAATAAACATAGTAGCAACTAACATACAATCGTCTGGAACTTTTGGTAATAATGGATTTTCAGCACTTTGACCTTCAACTATTCTAAAAACTCCCTTATTAGTTAAAATCAAAGATGCAAATTTGGGAAGATAATACTCAAAATCAGATTGAATAAAGGAACCGGGCTTTGGTGTATCTGAAGTTGTACCACCAGTTCCACCAAAACTTCTACTATAGAAATTAAAGGAAAGACCCGTTATTTCATCAACCGCTGATAGAGATGTAGATGCGCCTGCAACATCATCTACTCTTGGACGGAAATCATAAGTATCATACAGTGGAAACTTACCTGATGGTTCTGGTTCATCTACATCAATCTTTGAAGCAGAGTATACTGGAATATCATCATATTCCATTTGTTTTGCTACATCATTATAAGAGTCAACTGTAAACATATCTCCAGCACCATGCTCAAGATAATCATAAACTACGAGAAGTCTTCCTATAGGTGCTGCTTGATCCCGTTTTCTTACAATTCTTGCAATATCATAAAAGTTATCACGCTGTCCTGTATCAAGTAAATACTTTCCTGTAATTATAATATCACCATCAGTTGTTGCGGTAATTGTTGCTGTTGCCTCAGAACTTGTCCCTGTAATTTTCTCTGTAGTAAAAGTCAAACTGTTTGTTGCAACATAACTCATGGGACTAGATGTATCAATAATTCTACCAGTAGCACCACTTGTGGCACCTGTAATCTTTTCACCTCTGGTAAATGTTCCAGAGATTCCACTCAGAGTTAGAGTAGGTGCAGCTGCATCGGTAGAGGTATCCTGTGAGTCAAACACACCTACCAGTTTAAATGCATCAGCACGGCCCAGAGAAATATCCCTGTCTCCTGGCCGAGTACCATATGCATCAGTTGTGCCTGTATTCACCTTCAACTGTTTCATAAGTTTGGTTGTTTTTGTTTTTTGTGCTACACTTGTTTTGAGAATGGTTGCAGTAAGTTTTACTTTTGCAGCATTACCCAAAACAGTTGAATCAGTAATTGTAAGTGAGGCTGTTCCTGTACCACTTACTGTACTGGCAATACTTACAAGTTGTCCTTGAACACCTGTACCACCACCAGCAGTAAGAATTGACATTACATAATCTTTTTCGGCGTGTGACACAAAAGTTTCATTTGTACTTGCATTAAATGAAACAATACCAGAAGAATTAGTTGTACCAATAAACTGCCTGCGAACTGTATATTGAGTATCGGATGCTCCAGAATTATCAGTTGTGAGAAGAGTCTTAACAACTGATTTTGGAAGTTTTTCTAATGCATTATTTTTCTCAGGGTCACGAAGCCTTGGTATTAGATTTGTTTCTTGAATGATACCGCCAGAAGGGTCTTCATCACCTTCATCCTGAGTGAAAGAATTATTCGCATTAGCACTACCAGCATCGGTTCCGTCTAACAATAAATTATTAGCAACATTTTTTCTTCTTACTGGTGTTTCTAATATAACATCTGCTGTAAAACTTTGACCAGAATCATCGTCAACCATAACCATAGAGCGAACTTGTTCAAAAGTCCTTGTATCATCAGTATCAGTTCCACCAGCAGAGGCCAAAGTTAAATCAGCATCACCCGAATCTTCTACAATTGAACTAGTTTCAGCAGAATCAGATGCTGTAATTTTTTCTCCGTTAGAAAATCTACCAGACGTTTTGATTACAGTTATTTTAGTTCCAGATGTAGTTGCAACATTATTTACAACATAACCAGTTGCACCAGAAGTTACACCTGTTATTTTTACACCACCATTTGCAAAATTAGCAATTAAAGTTGGACTTGGCGTACCACTAAGAGTAAGAGTAGTGAACATCTTAACATCAAAAAGATAAATCTTATACCTTGCTTCATCAGTGCCAATAGTACCAGAGTCATATTCTATTGCTCTTGCTCTTGCTTGTCCAATAGGTTCTGGTGAAAGTCCACCAGAAACAGGAACACCACCATCAGTAGTTATTTTGTGATTGTATAAGCTTATCGTTTTGTATGCGGTTGTCTCACCAGAAATTGCAGTTATATCAGGCGTACCATATACATTATTAATAACTACATAATTTCCCAACTCAAAGGTTGTTACACCAGCATTAACGGTTTCTACATCTCTTGATTTATTAATATCTTTAAATGTTGGAGCAATTTTTTCAATTTCATAACCCTTAACATAAGCTTTACCCGTTGATATCTTACATGCTAGTAATGCATTTGAAGATGTATTGTTATCATCTGTAGTATTACCAGAAGTGTATACACCAATTTCTTCATTTAGTGTAGCACTTTCCTTCATTGTAATATGAAATGGACGAACAGTATAATCTCCAGACTCATCATAAGTTCTTCTTGCAAGAGAGTCTTCTAAAAGATTATACTGAGAATTTTTGGTAATTCTATTAACTAATTCGCCATCAAATCTAACTAATTCAACAAAATTACTATCTGCTGTAGCATCATAATCTATTTTTTTCAATGCCAAAGAAAATTGTAAACGGTGGGCACCCTTTGCAGCAAAGTTTGAGGAACCCGTAGCATTATCCAAAAGACTTGATTGATCTTCTGGCGTAACCAATGTCTCAGTAATATTAAACCCACAACGAAAACTTGTTCTATGATTATATTTGTCTATAACTAATGTTTCAGCTGAACATTCAACAAAATTACCACGAATAAAATAAACACCAGCCTCAACTTGAACCGCAACACCCTGTGCTGCAGCAGGGCCGGTAGCACTACGGAGATTCGCAAGTGTAGTCGATGAATCCGTTACATCATAAACTGAAGTATACGCTGTTGTAGAAGCAGTTCCACTAGAATATGATGTCGTATGTGTTATTCCAGTATTTGCAGATATATTTTCTCCATCTTTAAATGTTTTTCGCGCACCAGAACCGCCGCCACCAGCTTTAAGATATTTCAAAAATAAAGTAGGCTGATCGGTAGTTGTTGCAGCAGCATATCCAACTACCTGAGCAGTAACACCACTTGTAGCACCTGTAATAATAACAGGAGTTGTGGCATTATAATACTGTGATGGATCAACTGTTTCTGTAGCAAATGTCGATGCAAGTTTTAAAGAATGATAATCTCCCAAAACATTAACTTGGCCAGGAATAACAACAGCACCTTCTTTAAATACATGTTCACCAAATCGTGAAATTTGATTTTGAAGTGCAGATTGTAATTGTGTAAGCTCTCTTGCCTGAATAGCAAATCCCGGCCGAAAGAGAGTTTTTACATAATTCTTAGATTTATCAAAATCGTCATAATATGGTGCTACGTTTAGGTCGGTTTTCTGAACCATATTTTAAAACTCCACGATAATTTTTATATCTTCTGTCTGGTCAGTAGCTCTACTGATTGGTTTTCTGTTTTCCTGATAAATTATATTACCGCTATCTGGTTGCAGTTCTGGGTTTGCGTATCCATTAGAAAACGTGATAGTATTGGAGTTCGCAAGGGTTACAGCAGTATCAGCAGTTGCATCTGGTGTTCCAACGGCAGAAGAACTTGCACCTGTTACCGCATTGGCACCAGAGAAAGCAACATATGCGCCTGTTGTACTATTGGTTCCATAGTCACCATATCTTTCCTGTTCATAATAAAGAATTGAAAGTGTACTGTCCCACTCTATAACTTTACCTATTGCACCCGTTACTGCCTGAGATATCTTTTCATCAGCAGTAAATGTTCCTGACTGTGAAGTTAGTTTCAGTGCATAAGTTTGACGATAGGTTGTTGCCGAAGCAACTGTTGAAGTTCCATAGGTTGTTGGGTCTGTGACAATAGCAATGTTTCTGAAATCGTTTCCAGCAAGAACATCATCGGATTCTGCACCAGTAAGTGTTGCTCTCATCATAATATAATGTCCACCCAACTCAGCGGGTGCATCATAACCATGTCCATTCTTAGGACTAGCAACAACAGTTATTGCTCCACCAGAACCACTTCCCATAGAAGAAGCAGTTGAAAGGTCTGAATCTGAGAAAGTATAACTTGCCCCAAGATTAACCGTACCGTATGTGTATCCAGCACCAGCAGAGTTAATTGTGGTATCTGTGCCAGCGGTCAAACCAAAGGAAGCAATTGCACCACTACTTACAGTAATTCTTATCACCGCACCAGAAGATGTACCTTGACTTGTTCCATCTCCATATACTGCTGCATAGTATGTTCCATTGGTATAACCAGAACCAGCAGTAACAATCAGACTTTCAATTGCACCATCCGTTGCAGCTGCACTTACTGTACTGTCTGTCGCAACAGGCATAAAGTCTGCCGTAAGAAACTTATTTGAATCGGATGCAGTAATCGTGTACATATATTTCAGTGTATATCCACCCAAGACAAATGTTGAAGTTGATGTAGAAGTTGGTTCTGAACCAGAATATGCTGAACCACCATTATTATCTATAACTTTATAAACTCGATTATCAGAGGTTCTAAAATAAAATGTAGAATCATAAATGTTTGACGCACCTGATGTCGTAGTATTAGAAGAGCTGACATTATGCTCGTACATATCATATGTTGTACTGTTTGCCCAATCTCTACGAGGTAGTGCATACTGAACTTCAGTAGAAGCAATGTTTTTCAATGCAAGTGTTTGATCCCATGTATAGAATTCCGTTCCAACGTCATCAGCTGGGGTAGGTGGTGAATCGTCTGAACCACCAGAAGTTCCTGATGTAAAGGGAACAGATTTTCCAATCATTAGATAATAGACATTCTTTGAAGCTTCACTAAATGACTCGTAGAATTGGTCGGCATTGTGTTGTCTAAATTTTTCTGTTATAATTGCTGCCATTTGTTTTCTTCCTAATTTACTATCTATTTATAACACAAGATGAAAGTTTATTTTAATTGTCTTATAAATCATTCTACTAAATCTGGCCAATCGTAAAGAATACCTGTTTTGTTGCCTTCACTATCTGTAGCAAGAAACAAGGCTTCAATCGCGGCTGTATTAGCGGCATTGGTGATTGCATTTTCCATTGCAGTTGCTTTGGTACGGATTGCATCTCTCCAAGTTTGGATGTTGCTTGGAATTGCAGTACCCTTGTCTGCCTTACGGATAATTGCCCAATCAGTTTGTACTAGAAGACCACTTTGTTGATGTTTTACTCGTTCAATTAAAATAGATTTAACTCCAAGAGTAACCATCTGATTGCCTTTGTCATCCTTTACCAAATTACCGCTTTCATCTTTGACATTCTTATCATCCAAATCTTTAGCTGTTTTCGTAACTTTGCCAACTGCATCTTGTGTGTACCACCATGTTACTTCATTTGGAATTGGATCGGGCGTAAGCTCCTCCAAACCAGCGGATTCTTTATCGGTCTTGCTCCAAATGTGCCAATTGCGAGGATGTGTTATCCCATTAGCATCCGTCCATGAGGAACCTTCTCTGATTAAGTTTCCTGTTGATTTCTCACGCCACATAGTATTCTCCTTCTCCTATCTTGCCGTTGCCGGTGCGATGCCATCACCGCCAAAGGGGTTCTCAGCAAAAGCCATATAAATTATTTTATTGCCGCTTCTGTTAATTCTGCTTTCACTACCTCTTGGTTTTACGCCATTACTGAGAAAATCTAATACGAAATTACTGTTAGTAGTAAAAGCGTCTTCTTCACTGGGATAAGCATAATTAATCAGTTGGTTGATGGGGTCTGTTTTAGAATTAAACATTATCCAAGATTCTCCGTCACGATCACACTTTGATATGAACATCGCTGGTCTAAAACCCGTATAAATAAATTGCCCATCGGTGTCTCCAGTGCCCGTATAAGTCCCGAAGCGACTGAATCCCTCCACTTCGGCAAAAGCATAGTAAAAATAAGTTCGATCTGCACCATTTACATTAACATCTGTTCCCAATGTAAAAGTCGTGGAAGATGCTGCTGTAACAAATCCAGAAGAACTTTCTGGAACTCCATTATCATTAAGTTTCAACTTTTCAGAATAAACTGATACTCCCGCCTCCCAGTTAGTAATTACTTTATGATCCCCATTACTACGAGGAAAAATAAATACAACAGCAGGTGTGGCTCCAAGTCCATGTCCAACTGTGGCACCACTTCCCGTCCCTGTATAAGTTCCCACAGAAATTCCAGCAGTTTGATCTACAAAAGTTGTTGTTGTATTTATACCTCCATCTGTGTTAGAAGAACCAGAACCCCCAGCCGACCAGCCCGCACTAAAAAAAGTATGTGTGCCACTATTAATAGCAGCAAAAGTTCCAATGGAATAACCATCACTATTAAAAGCAGTCAAAGCATTGCTATCGGATGCTTCTGTGTCTTGGTTATTCAGCATGGCATACTTCTGAACTCCAACAGCGCCATTATGTTCAATCCAACCTGTCGTAGTATTCTTCGCTTTAATCCATAGAATATCTGGCTTCATGTCGGAATTACCGCCAAAAGTACGAGACTGTGTACTTCCATTTCCAGCATAGTCATCCATCTGGAAATTTTTAGAACCATCCTTTATTGCTGGCTCTGGCATATTATCTGTACAGAGTGAACTAAACCCTGATGGAGGATCGTATTCCCATGACGATTCTGGAAAACGACCTTGAAAAATAGTACTACTTTCATTACAAACTGCTGGGGCCCAACCACCACCGTCAACAATAGTAGAAGATAATGTATATGCTGCACCTGTTCCAGTTGCACCAGAAGTGGGATCACCAGAATTTTGCCATGTATTATTTTTTGCGAGATAAACCTTGGAATTATCAGCATCCCAAGCAACGCCTATAATATCGTTAACACCCCATGTATCTCCAAAGGTCGAGAGAGTACTATTCTTATATGTCTTTCCATCATACGATCTATACCCAAAATGAATCCCTGTGCCTGAACTATTATTGTTTCCTAACTCCTCATTTGACCCAACATCATTCTGAGACATTCCTACCATTCCATGACCGCCAAAGGATGTACATTTTACTTCCCAATACCACTTACCTGAGTTCATAAAGAAATTGGCAATTGCCTTATCTTGAGAACCAGCAGAATTTGTCATTAATGTGTTACCTTCGGTTAAAGTAACGGTACTTTGCATCGGATATGCTGCATTCCATATACAATGATTATTTGAGGGTGTATCCTTTGATTGATTTGCAGCAGCTATATTAGCCTCTGTCCAATCATTTCCCTGTCCACTATTATCATCTCCCAAATCACTACTATCGGCATAGTCTAAATAGAAACCTGTGGTTCCATAACTACCACCACCATATAATTTAGGAACCCAAACACCTTCATCATTTGTCTCACCAAAATCAGAGGGTGTTTTTACAGAACCATCTATCAAATAAGTATCTGCAAGATACGCATTAACATAATTACTTGAATTTATATAGGAGCCGATATAATGAGCATCAGTATCACCTATGTCTCCTTCAAAATCTTCTGCTGGATTATTGGTAGTACCAAAGTTTGAAACTTGTGAACCGTTCACATAAACTTTAACTCTGTCGCCTGCTGTTCCGTCTGTCGTATTAAGAGAAACTACAATATGATACCAAGCTGAATAATCCCTAAAAACCTGAGTAGTTTTTCTCCAGTATGTAAACGTACCAGAAACCCTAGTTCCTACCTCTAATGTGTCATCCGTAGTAAAATCTATAAAAGTTCGATCATTGGCAACACCAGCCATAAAAATTAATTGTGCTAAAGCAGAAGAGGTCTTGGTTCTTTTTATCCAAGTGCTAAAAGTCCATATTTTTCGATTACCAGCACTGCCAGGAGTACGAGACATGGCATCATCAGTACCATTGTAAATGCAAGAATTATCTATTGTATATGCGGCTGGCGCGGCAAACCATTGTTCTCCTAAAGCACCCATTATGAGAACGCCTTCTGTACTGCTCCCAATTGTATAGACCCTGCGGCCTTCACAAAGTATGGTATAACATCAACCGCATTTGCAGCAGTTGATAATGTAATTCCAGCACCACCAGCAGTTTCATAATCTGTGCCAAGTGAAAGAGTCCGACTGCCGGTGCCGTCCTGTATGCAGACAATAACTCCGCTTTGCCCTGCTGTTTCTGTGGATGGATTGGCAAGTGTTACGTTGCCGGTAAAAGTAAGAACGAAATTTTGATTAGTTTGAAAATTTAATGTTACACTACCCGAATTAGATGTATCAGTATCAGTCTTTGGAAGAATAGAACCCGTTGACATTATAAGTTGAGCAGCAGTTCCACCAGCCAAAGTAAGACTTGCATCTGCGGCATGAGTTAGAGTAACATCCCCATCTGCACCAAACTTAAGCACTGATGAATCAGATGCAAGTTTAAGGTCATTGATTACAGATACATCATTACTTGAATCTATTTTTAATGTATTAGTTGCTGCCCCTTCATTTATAACAACAGGAAATGAACTACTATCTACATCATTAAGCACAAATGAACCTGTAGCTATTGATTGCGCCGAGTCTGATCTGACTTGCCAAGCATAACCAGCGTTTCCATCGGTTATCCTAAACTCACTGTAAGAGTCAGTTGCAGTTGTTCCACTTAATAGCAACCCAACATTGTGGGTATGAGTTAGAGTAACTTCAGAATTAGCACCAAATTTTATTACTGATGCATCTGATAATAACAATAGATCATCACCAAAGACTGCATCCTTTACTACAGATAATCCACCATCTGTTTGTAGTGAACCATCGGTTGTAGAAGTTGCGTCAGTTGCATCATCTGTTTTTATAATACCACTAGCAGTTATAGCTGCAGCTGTTGTCGCACCACTAACATCTAAGGTTCCATTTAAATCAACAGCAGTTGCATTGAGTTCGATTTCATCTGTTGCGTTAATATCAAGAATTGCATTAGACGGTGCATTAATATACTGTGAGGAATCATTGAACTGTAGTTGCATAGTGCTATTTAAGAGAATACCAGTATCGGCAACATGAGTTAGAGTAACATCTTGGTCACTACCTAATTTAATTATACCACCGTCAGCAAGAAATAAATCAGACCATTCAGCAGAAGTAGAACCAAGTGCAGCTCCGTCAGCAGTTGCAGGCACCAAAGCACTAGTAATATTCATTTTTGCTGGAGTTACTGTTGAATCACTAGGAGTACCTACATCCAATTGGAAACCCATAACAGTACCAAAGAATGAGTCTGTAGAAGCAGGAGCAGAAGTAAATGTAATGTTTGTACCAGAAACCGTGTAATCTGTGGTCGGTTCTTGAATAACACCATTTATACTAATCAACACTGCTGCTTCAATAACAGGCGTAATTGCAACTCCACCAATTCTACTTGTTAAAGCAAATTGCGTAGTAGACCCATCAAAACTACCAGAAACATCTGTTAGTTCTGTAAAGTTACCGTGATTCGGTGATTTTCCAAGATATGGCATATTCTAATTCCCTATGTATTATCCGTAATATATTGTTTACCAGTTGCAATTGCAGTAGTATGTTTTGCTTTTGCTGTATTACCAGAGCGACTTACACGATCAGCTATGTACCATGATTCTTTTTGCATAAGTTCAAGATGACCCACACTACGTTCAACACAATCATTAATTTCTGCTTGTGTATAAGTGGGGGTTTTATAGACATCAGTTCCCGCTTTAATGCCATCAATCTGTACTACAGCATGGCCACAAGCAGTCATATGTTTTGTTATTGTATCTGCATCATCTGTTGCATTTAACTTTGTTCCATCTTCCTTATTATATACATCTGCCATTTTTACTCCTCATTTATAAATTTGAATTTCCTTCTAATGCATCTAATCTTTTTCTTAATTCATCATTTTCTGCTGACAATTCTTTAATTGCATTAATCATATACCATTTTATATTGCCAGGGTCAACAGAATAACATCCAGTACTTTCTTCTTTAACAACATCGGGAAGTATCGGCTGTATTTCTTGAGCTATAACGCCAAGTTGTGTTCCTTCTTGTTTAATAGCAGATTTTTTTGGTAACTCATCAATTTCATCAGGTGTTCTATATTCAAAGTTTCTTACACGAATCTGATTAATTGCATCCAATCCAGTATTATTATCTACGATATTCTTTTTAATTCTTCTATCGGATGTTGTGGAAAAATCAGCACTATTATTTCCTGCATAAACGGGCCCGCCTGCTGCTGAAATGAAAGCTGTGCTATTACCCTTACCTGTTATATTTACATTACCAATAACAATTTGGTTTGTGCCATCTACAGCAGATGGCTCAGAGTTTTGACCCATGCATGTATTATAATCACCAGTGGTAATACCATCACCACAAGTATAGCCGACCAGAGTATTACTCGCACCAGTTGTTATGGCTACTCCAGCATTAACTCCCACTACAACATTGTTACTACCGTCTGATACAGAATCTCCAGCATATGCTCCTAAAAATACATTATGTGATGCTGTTGTTGCTTCTAACAGTGTATTTGTGCCAATGGCAAGATTATAACTCGCTGTTGTCAATGCTCCACACGCATTAGAGCCAATTGCAACATTATGAACTCCTGTCGTACATACATCTAAAGCAGTATGACCGATTGCTACATTATCTGTTCCCGTTGTAAGATCGTTACCAGTACTATAGCCTATAAGATAATTAAACTGACCAGTGGTCAACGCAAGACCAGCATCTGGGCCTAATATAACATTATAACCACCAGTTGTTATTGCAGCTCCAGCACTGTGTCCAATACCAACATTATAAACCGCTGTAGTAGCAGCACCAAGAGCATTACGGCCAATCGCTAGATTAGGAGTTCCCGTAGTATTAGCATCAAGGGCTGTACTGCCAATAGCAATGTTATTATCTGCTGTGGTATTAGCAGCTAAAGCATCAGGTCCAATTGCCACATTAAGAGTTCCCGTAGTATTAGCAACCATAGCATTATAACCTACAGCAACATTGGAATCCCCTCCGTCACTAACTTTTAAGGCATAAGTACCAATGGCGGTGTTGTAACTTGCCGCATCTTCTGTCAAAAGTGCTTGATACCCCATAGCGGTATTAAAATTGCCTGTAGTCAGAGCGCCGCCAGCATCTAATCCCACTACATTATTACCAGCACCCGTTGTGATAGCATCGCCAGCATCTTTGCCAACTGCCACATTAGAAGCACCTGTTGTGGCAGCACCCAATGCACCATATCCCACAGCCACATTATTAGAAGCGGTTGTTTGAGCATCACCGGCATTTATTCCTACTGCTACGTTACCTGCTCCTGTCGTATTTGCACCAAGAGCATGATGGCCCACTCCTACGTTATGCGTACCTGTCGTATTGGCATCAACAGCATTTGTTCCTACTGCTACTAGATTATGACCTGTGGTATTTGCACTAAGAGCATAAGCACCAACGGCTACATTATCATCTGCCGTGGTATTCGCACCTGAAGCTGCATATCCAATTGCTACATGATTATCACCTGTAGTGTTTGCATCTAGGGCATAAGCACCCAACACTGAATTTCGGTATCCAACAGTATTTGATACCATAGCACCAGCGCCCACTACGGTATTCTCACCTACGTCGGTTGCATTAGCAGCTAAAGCATTGTTGCCAATGGCAGTGTTTGAACTGGCAGTAGTGATGAGATCGCCAGCACCATAACCCATAATTGTGTTATAATTCCCTGTCGTAATTGCATTTCCAGCATTCTTGCCAATAGCAGTATTACCATCGCCTCCAGTTATACCACTACCAGCATCTTTACCAAATCGAACATTATTATCTCCAGTACCATCTATAGCCGTTACAAGGTCTGGAATTGTGCTAAAATCTGGTGGAATACCTTCATACAGTAATCGTTCACCAGCATCTACTCCTGATGCACTTGCGTCAAGAACGATATTATCTCCAGCATCAGTAGATGAACCATCTGTGCCGTTGAGAGTTACAGGAAGATTAAATGAATCTGTTCCCAGACCAGCTTCTTTGATTTTTGTTACTGCCATTTTTTATTTCCTAACCTTTTATATATATTCCTACAATATCATCACGAAGGTTCTGTAGGCCAAGTAATTCCAGGCCATTTAGTCATATCTGCTGTTGCTGGCAGATTGCGAAGAGATTGTCTATAAGTAGTCCATTCAGCTTTCTTGGTGTTGGATAAAGGAGAAGAATGATCCGGCGCTTGTGTCCAATCGGAATCTAAAAGTTTTTGGTTTCTTTGTTCCCGTAAATCTTCCATATAAACTTTATCACGGTAGGTTATTTCCTCTGATGTCATATCCCTTACGCGATGCACTAAAGTAACTCTATCTTCTTCGGCGGTAATTACATCCGTATCAAATGTTTGATTGGTGCCAAGGGTGACGTTTGTTTCCACCAACGGGAGCCAGCCTAAAGTCTTGAGATATTCATCATTACCATCAGACAAATGCAAACCAGATATATTTCCCCACTTTTTAGGCAATGCGCCCAAATAATCTACAGTGCCGTCTTCTTTAACATGTGCATACACTTTAGTTACTCCTTAATATTCTCAATTTTATTTCATATCTATTTATACAGATATAGGTAACGCATCCATATAATTTATGCTGCCATTATTAACTTGTGCTTGCCTCTTAATCTTTGTGGGAATCTTTTTTTCGTTTTGCTCCCATAAATCACCTACGGGATAAAATGGGTGATCTTCCCATAAATGATACGATAGCGGAACTAATGGCCCAAGTAGTCCAACCTCTGTGTTCCACAGTTTATTAATTGTGCAACGCTCCTCAAGATAAGGCCAGTACCTAGCTATCTCGTTGAAGGGTTCCCAATGCTTTTGCAAGACACCCTTTTCCAATAAAAAGGTAACGCCCGTATGACCTATAGTTCGCCAAGGACGGTCAGTGCCCCCGACAATCATGCCAATAGAACCGTCACCCCTGTCATTGCGGGGCAAACCCTCAAGGTCGTCTGGCTCATCTATGTAGTTGGAAGGACAATCAACAAGAGTCATAGCCATAAAGGGAAGAGGACAACACGGCCTGAATTTCTTCCATGTCTCTAATGCCACTGTTAAGGCATTTGGGTAATGTAAATAATCGTCCTCGACAACATAAACTAGATCAGCGGTACTTTCCTTTGCTAAAGTAAGACCAGCCAACATACTGTCATTATTGCCAGTACCTTCTAGCGTTTGGATCGTTATATTCTCTCCAAGAAAAGCAGTCTCATCACGCAGAAATTGTACTGTCTCAGCAGTGGAATGATCGTCTAGTATAGTTAAGTGTGGTTGTTCTGGTAGCGCCTTGATCGCAGTACAAAGTGAACGAACACAGCGCCAAACAATATCTTTCTTTGGCTTGTCGAACCTTCTGGGATGCACACTATCCCCATCGTAAGTGCGTAGGAATATGTCAAGCTGCAAGGCGTGTCTCCAATGTACCAGCTAATTCGATGAATGGAGCTAACCAATCATCTGGCTTTGTTTGCCGTAAAAGACTGACGCTATCATAGTATGGTGTAGATGAGCCGGGGTACGTCCATAAATAATACGGAACTATTGGGATAATTACCTTAGTTGGTACACCCATAGCTCCAGCCAAGTGGGCCACACCTGTACACGATGTAACAACAAATTCACAACTTGCTAGGGCTTTGGCAGTGGCTGTCCATGTTGATAAATCAACCTGTTCAACCCAATTGGGGCAATGTTCAGCACCTTCATCTCTTTGTAGGTTGATACAATTAGCTCTATTTTTCATTGTATTAAAAAGTAATTCGTGCGGGAACAAGCGTTTAGTTTGGTTTTCATAAGCAGGTAAACCACTCCATCGCAACCCAGCACGATTAGGTACTACCTTAACATCAGGTCTTGGAATATAAGGTGTTCCGTCTAAGTCAGCATTTGTTTTATATCCCAGTTGAATAGGAGCGGACATGGCTGGTAAAAAGTAATCATGGTACACTCCTGTCGCTGCCTCATGCTGAACAACTACATCCACTTCAGGCATAGTACTTATAACCTCTGCAAGTTGGCTCTGTGCAGATACAACTACAGTACAGCCCGCAGCCTTTAAATCTCTGGCGTATCTTACTTGATGCAGTTGATCGCCTAATCCACGTTCAAGACGAAGCAAAACTACGCCTTTTTCACCGTTCCACATTGGTTGCGAGGATTGAAACGGATCGCCCCATGCGGTTGTTCTACGACCTTCATCCAAGAGTTTGTAACCTTCTGCTACTTTACCCTCAGAGAGTTTCGCCCATCCTGCATTGAAGGCAATGTCTGGATCATTTGGAAACTCTTTCAAGTTTTTATAAGCCAATTGCTTTGACTTCTTGAAGTCACCTTTCATCAATGCATCATACTGTATGTGTATTGGCTGTTTAATTCGGACAGGCTCTGGTTTGTCGTTCCAGAACTCACCACCTTGAAATGTCTCAAATAACTTATCACCCAAAATTTTACGGGCAGAATACTTCTGCTTAGAAACCTTCTTACGCACCTTATGAAGATCAGGAATCTCCCACACCTCGTCTTGCTCATCACTATCAGGGACATTCATTAGGTCGTGAGTAAACTTGTCTATGCCGACGAAATCAGAAACACGATCTAACTGAGTCTGCGTATTAGCAACTAAATCATCATAGTTAATCAATAAGAACTTATCTGGAAACTTTTCATATCCATCTTTTATGGTGTGGTATGAGTGGAGTACATACTCTACCAGAGGACTATTAATGAATGCTTCCATATCTGTAGTCTTTGAAATTTTAGCAAAAGACGCAAGACATTCAGCCATTGGGCGTACTGTGGCAACAATCTTAACGTCGGTAAACTTGAGCAAAGTTTGAGTAATGACGGGTGACGACCACTTATAATTTTTGTCAAACACCAACTTGTCGGTGTCGTAACGTGCCTCCATCATAGCAGCAAGCATCCGTATAAGGTCTTTGTCCTTACCATTACTGGCTTTAGTCTCGTGTAACTTTACCCAAGCCTTTATAACTTCCCCCATCGTATTACAAAGATTACTTGTCGGGCTGGCATAGGTATCGGGTCGTTGGTTGAGAAGAGAAGCTAATAGGGTTGAGCCAGAGCGAGGCATATATGATAAAAATATCATACTCTTATCGCCCACGTGCCTTGTGCGCCAGCGGATACAAGTTTCCCCCAATCTGTGTAGGAACCAGCTGTCTGAACTGGAGAACTTCTGTTAGTAGTAGTTCCATCTCCCACTCTTCCATTACTAAGGCTTGCACCCCATGCCCATAACGATCCGTCTGTTTTCAGAGCAAAAGCAGTCGATCCAGCCCCATTCGCGTCTGTAGAAATCGACCAATCGGTTAGCGACCCTATCTGAATAGGGGAAGAGTAAACGATAGCCGTCTGATTGTTGCCAACTTGACCATAATCCGCCCTACCCCAGCCCCAAAGAGTGCCGTCATCTTTTATGGCATGAGAAGATTCCTGCCCGCCTGATGCGTTGGACCAATTGGTTAGTGACCCTATCTGAGTCGGAGAAGAAACGTGTAGCACAGTCCCAATTCCCAACCGACCATAACCCCCATTTCCCCAGGCCCAAAGAGTGCCATTTGTTCTAGTAGCCAGGATGTGTGTATCTCCACCGCCGAGACTCTCCCAATTGGTGTCTGATCCAACTTGAACAGGAGAACTTCTACTGATACCCTCTCCATCGCCGATGGGCTTTCCGTACGAACCTCCACATGTCCAGAGGGTGCCGTCATCTTTTATGGCACCCCATGAGACATTACCTGCCCATAATTTTAATGGCAATCCTGCCTCTAAATCATCACTAGAATTGCCCTTCCAATCGGTTAGCGACCCAACTTGAACAGGTGAAGATGTGGCCACAACATTGCCTTGTCCTAATTGACCCTTAGCATTATTTCCCCAAGCCCAAAGAGTGCCGTCCGTTTTAACAGCTATTGTAAAGCCATTAGGAGCAACGCCACAGCAGCGAGCAAAAAACCAATCGGTTAAAGATCCAATTTGAACTGGAGATGACTTGGTTACAACAGTACCATCTCCTAATTGACCCCCCCTATTATCACCCTTACCCCAAAGGGAGCCGTCCGACTTTATGAAAACACCACTACCAGCTCCCATGGCAGGAAAGGCCCAATCATCTTCTCCTGACGCAAACTGAGTAGGACTAGTCAGGTCAGCCGTATTTTCTCCCATCGAACCTCGATAGCCACTTCCCCACATCCACCAAGTTCCAGAATAGCTGCTGGTGCCAGCAGCACCCATCATTCCTCGTCTAAAATTTGGCATTTAATATTCCTCTTATTTACTATCCGCACTAGCAACCATGCCATGCCAAATGGTGCCACCATCGGTAGTTATAAAAACCAAAATATCTAAACCACTAGTCGTTAGGGTTGGTGCCGTCCCACCAGCCCAATCGACAGTGCTGGGCCAATTCACAGTTTGTGAGCCACCGTTGGTCAGGAAGAGAGTAAATCCACATAGTTCATCACTAGCAGTAGGATGCCAAAAATGGAAAGTAGTGGTGGCAGAGTTAACAGTAGCTGTGAAATTATTGCCTAATTCTAAATCAATAGTTTGATCACCACCTCCTATATTACCAATTGCAGTGGTAATTTCACCATAATCTTTAAGATTAATACGGGAAACCGTATTATCAGCACCATCAACATCGCCACCTAACGCAGTAATAGCTGTTTCTGGAATACCCTCATACAATAATCGTTCACCAACATCGGTTCCTGCCGCACTGGCATCAAGAATAATATTATCTCCAGCATGAGTAGAAGAACCATCAGTACCGTTTAGAGTTATAGGTAGATTAAATGATTCGGCATGTACGTCCTTATTCACTTGTATTGCTGTATCAGCAACATGTGTAACTGTTACATCTTGATCGTCACCAAAGTAAATAACACCACCATCTGCAATATATAAATCAGACCATTCTAATGAGGTTGTTCCTAATGCAGCACCATCTGATGCATCTGGAACTACAGCAGTAGTAGCAGTTATTGTTGTTGCTTGAAATGTCCCGTTAGTTGTAAGTCCAGTATCAGCTGCATGAGTTAATGTAATATCCTGATCGGCACCAAAATAAATTACACTACTATCTGCAAGATACAGATCACTCCACTCATTAGATGTTCCACCCAATGCACTACCATCAGCTGAAGCAGGTGCAATCATCGCAGCAGTAATTTTTATTTCATCAGAACCAGCAATTTTAATATCTATTTGATCATCTGTATCTGCTGTAATAGTTGTATCATTATCAGCATCAAGAATAAGTTCTCCACCCTGTAAATCTTTAGGTGCATTAGGTGTTGGAGCTGGTCCTACATAAGGCATTTTATGTTATCTCCATAATTGATAAAGTAACATCTACGGCACCTGTCGCATACACTTTAAATAAATCCGTAGTTTGAAGTACTATTTTGTTTCCTGATAAAAGTTCCAAACTGGAATTGCCTGGAATTGGTGTGGTAGTTAAAACTTCTACATCAGCGTTAGTTTCAGTATCACTTGTATCAGATGAAACTGTTACTGTGCAGTTAACAGAATTTGCTGTGGTATTTCCAATTATTGCACCTAATACAATTGCAGTTGTACTACTTGGAACTGTATATACCGTAGCAAGTGTTGTAACACCCGCTTTTGTTTTTAGTTTAAATGTATTTGCCATATTTTTATCCTAAAGCTATTGCTAATGCTGTGGCATCGCCAGATGCCAAGTCTGTTACTATACTTACATCCACTCGTTTAAGAGTACCGCCATCACTTAATAATAATTCGTCTGTAGTAGCAAGACCACTTGTGAGAGCAGTTTGACCAGAAATTATATTATCATTTAGCATGGCGGTTTCAATTGCATCATTCGCAATTGTTATCGCTCCAGCAGCACTCATAGTTACATCACCACTTACCGCAACTGGATTATAATTTGTACCATCAGCAACAAGTATATATCCAGAGGTATTTGTTCCCATAGTAATGTCATCACCCGAAACAGTTAAGTCACCACTAATTTCTACATTACCATTAATATCAATTGTTGTTGCATTAATTTCAATTTCTGTATCAGATACTAAATCAAGAACACCATCTGCTGATTGAAATATATATGTGCCACTATCTCCAAATTGTAATTGATCAGTAGAAGATAAAAGTAACCCTGTATCAGCAACATGAGTTAGAGTTACATCTTGATCATCACCAAAATAAATGATACCACCATCTGCAAGATATAAGTCAGACCATTCAGCAGAAGCAGAACCAAGTGTTGCACCATCACTTGCATCTGGTACTGCGGCAGTATTTACAGTCAATGTTCCAAAAGCTATATCTGAATCAGAAACAGCAACTGTGCCAGTTGCATTTGGTAATGTTAATGTCCTATCTGCTGTCGGGTCAGTAACAGTCAGTGTCGTTTCGTAAGCATCAGCTGTAGAACCCTCAAATATAATAGAAGCATCAAATTTATTTGTTGCGGTAATACCAGTAACATCAGAAACCAAGTTATTAAACTCGATTCTCATATCTTCTAAACTATTTGATGGTAGTACTGAACTTGCAGCTATTGCCATGGTAAATCCTTGTTATGACTATATTTATGCATATATTTATACAACATATTTATAATGTTTTTACTATACAGCAGGATAATTAATCGTAATATTATCATCTGTTGCAAGTTCAAATCTAAATCTTTCGCCTGCATCTGTGGAAGAACTGTCGGTTCCATTGAGTAATAAAGAACCATCAGTTTCATCTTCTAAATCTATTCCACCATACTCAGAAATCAAAATGTCAGCAGACCTTGTAATAGGTTCTAGTGTTGAGTTTGTATAATTCTGAAATGGTATTGTTCCTTCGTTAATCTCATCTTCAACTATTATTCTGTCACTCTCTAGTTCCAGTTTATTGTTCGTTCCAAAACCAGTTTTACTTTCAAGTAGTATGTTATCCCCATGAGCTCCAGAAGCAGTTGTTTCGTTCTCTTGCATAAAGAAACCACTCTCGTTACTCTCTTCTAAAACTATGACTGTCTGTATTGGGTTTACCCCACCTATACGACCAAAATTTGTCTCTATATGCGTATCCAAAACAAGTAACGATGGTTGAACAAGGTCTGATAGAGTAAAGGAATCGTATTGAACCACACTCTCTCCAAGAATTTTTTCTCCCGCTCCAGTGCTGGAACTGTCTGTACCATTAAGAACTAGGGTATCGCCTGCATTTGATGAACCTTCTGAAACTATATTCTCACCCCCATTTGAACCGTCTGAATCAGTTCCATTCAAAAGAATTTTATCGGCCGAAGTACCCGTCCAACCTGTCGTTGCGGGCTCTAATATAATAACATCAAATTCTGTTACAAAAGTATCGTTAGAATAATTTCCAAGATTTTCAAAGGTGAAGCTAGCATCACTATTAGGGTCTGTCGCATCTTCCATAATAAAGTTTTCACCAGCATCTATAGCATAATCTGCTCGCTGTTTTTCGTCTGTTCCAACTCCTGTTGTTGCTGGCAGCCCTGCTTGAAATACATCATTGTCTACCAAAAGATATCCACTTGTTGCAGTTCCTTTTTCCAATTCAAATTTTGATTTAGATTGAAAGGGATTTCTTGCAAGTGTTACCAAGCCAGTTGATAGATGCCTTGGTGTGGAGAGTGGAATGTGTATCTTTGTCGTAACAAAAGAAACAAGGGAAACATCGTGGTTTGCACCAGCACCCTTCATTGAAGTTTCAAGTTGCTGCGAACCACCATCCTCATTCAGTATTGTGTTTAATACTTGATTTCCTTGTAATCCAATTTTATTGAGAACTATACCAGAAGATGCATCTTCCAGTTCCATAGAATCTCCGGCATTAGTAGAATCAGAATCAGTGCCGTCAAGTAGAATATCATCACCGGCATCCGTTCTTGTAACATGGTCACTATCCTCACTACTGTTCATAACAATATTGGCAGATAACGATATAGACTTCTCTGATATGATTCTACCATTCGCATTTGAAGAATCAGAATCCGTACCATTCAAAGTAATAACACCATCACCACCAGCTCCAGTGGCAGTACCATCCTCAAGCTGAACACCAGCAAAATCAACAAAATGTAATGTGGGAGTTTCTTCTACGATATACGAACCAGAATTAGAATATCCCTCTACAATAATCTGGTCTGTCGCATTATTCTGATCAGAATCCGTACCGTCCAGAACAATGTTATCCCCTGCATTAGTTCCAGCACCATCGGTTCCACCATGCTCAATCGCAACCTCAAAGACTTCTGTGCCATCAAGAAGTATAGAATCCCCTGCAATCTTAATATCTTCAGATTCTTCTAGAACTATATGTTCCTCAAATGCACCTTCCAAAATATTAACAGCACCAAGTCGCCGTTGCGTTGATTCAGAGAATAGAATTTCAAAGGTAGAAGCAAGTATCGGTGAGAATCTATCAGATGGGGCAGGAACTCCACGACCACTGTAATATCCACCACCAAGAGAGGAGCCCGCATCTGTAATTGCAGCAGAAACAGAACTTGCTACTTTAACCTTACCAAATACTGCCCATCCAGCTGGATGAACTGCTTTCTTTAATTGATCCAGATATGAGTTTGCACCAAATCCACTTTCCACTTCATAGGAAAACTGTTGATAATAATAGGAGTCTTGAATTCGATTTAAATCCTCGCCAATAAGACTTTCAATGTTTACACCATAAGACTTATCAGTTTCGGTGAATACTGCAATTGAAGAAGTTCCCTTTGCAATGTTTGCTTTAACGATTGTTCCTGTCGCCCCACCAGAATCCGTGATAGTAATTGGATATGGATTAACAGCTGTTGCGTTTGCAAAGAAATCTATTGCATCCTCATTGATAATATCATCACCAGCATTTGTACTAGTAGAATCTGTACCATCAAGGGACACAACACCAGAAGCAGTTTCTATATCATGAAGAATTTTAGCACTAACATTTTGTCTGGAAGTTCCAGAATCCTCAGTTAATATAACACCACTTGCTGCTGTTCCTGTTTCAAGGTGAATAAACCCCCCAACATCATGACCAACCCAATCATCATCAGGTGATCCAGAATCCGTTCCATCAAGAAGCATTCTTTCAAAATCAATATCAGTGCCTTCCAAACGAATCGTGTTGTTATCACCATCGTCCTCATTTAATAATAAACTACCAGCATCAGTTTGTGAACTATCTGTTCCATCAAGAAGAATCGTACTCTCTGCTTCTTCATCTAAAAAATTGTCTGTTACAATACGAGAACCAGCACCAGATGATCTTGCAGCGATTAATTGAGAGTCCTCTGTAAGAAATCTAGGTTGCTGTCGTTCATTCGTATTATCACCAATGGAAAAGGAAGTTTCATTTAGTATAACATCCCCTGTGCCATCCTCATTTGCAATGCCATCCCCAACATTAGTTCCATCTCTTGAACTATATTCTAATTGTAGGGGTGGATTAAATGTATCATTTGGAGATTCCATTACCAACGCACTTCCAGCTGGAAGTCCGTTACCAGACTCAATAATAATATATCCGTCTAAAGTATCCTCATTATCTAAAACAATATTATCACCGTTTGCATCTACTATTTCATTTCCTTGCTCAATGGAATTGTTTATACCAACAGTACTAACTTTATGATCACCTGCAACCCTACTACCATCCTCAAGCAGAAACCCTTCACTGTCACCTGTCTCCAATGTTTTTCGTACAACATCCTCAAAGGTTGTGGTTAAAACATTGTTGGTAGAATCCCATCCCTTAACTGTTCCTGTATGTGTGGTAAGAGTATTTCCAGCAGTAAAAGTTCCTGATACATCTTTTAATGTAAAGTTAGCACGAAACGTCATAGCAGGAACAGCGCTGTAATTGAATCCCTGATTTACCATTCGTACATCACCAACCGAACCAATATTATCTGTGGTTGCTAAAAGAGCTCCTCCTGTACCAGTTGTTGATGTTAGTGTTACTGTAGGAATCGTTAGATATCCACCGCCACCATCTTTAATATGTACTCTGTAAATACCACCAGTATAATCTGTACCTTCTTCTATCTGAAATCTATCTGTGTCTGTACTATAGGTATCATTAGATACTTGCTGGTAGTATGTTTCCAGTGAAACATTATGTCCAGCATGTGTAGAGGAAGAATCAGTTCCATTTAAAAGAAGATTTCCTGATTCATTTTCAAGCGCAACTTCAAAAAAATCAATATGTTTTGTAGTGCCAGTTTCAGCAAGAATGTAATCATTCTCATTCGTTGATGCCTTGTCAGTACCTTCTAATAAAAATGATCCATCAATAATAGAAACAAATCCTTCGGCAGATTTTGTATTAGAATCAGAAGTGGTAAACGTAAGAACATCACCTACTTCGTACTTACTTCCAACATCATCTATAACAATTTCACTTACTTGACCAGTATTAATAGTATCAATTTTTGCTGTAGCTAAACCACTACCAATACTAGTGTTGCTATCAAACTCTATTTCCTGATCAACCGTATATAGCGCACTTGAATTTGTAACTACAGGAACATCTACTATTTGCTTAACAGTAAATGACATAGTAACATCTGAATCTTTAGCAGTGGTTGTTATAGTTTCTCCACTTGTAAAGGCAAATGTATCACTAGGAGATGATTTGTTAAGTTCAAATTCTACAATTGCAGCACCACCTTCACTAAATGATGTAGCAGAAGCAACAACTGCTTTCTCACCAGATGATCCACCTGTAATAACTCCACCAACTGATTCTGATGCATCAATTGCTGTCGTAAGAGGTGCAACTCGCATAATTGTTTTATTTGCCCAATTACCATCTGATGTTCTCATCATATATTTGTTGGGATAAGTTACATCAGGAGTTTCACCAAGCAACATACGCATGAAAATCTTATGACCTTCAGATGTTCCTTTGGCCCTATACAACTCACGAATATTTTTGATTAGATTTCTTTTAGATACTCCATCTGCTAACGTCAGAGGAATTGCGTTCATAAACTCATCACGGAAATTATCTAGAAAGTCATAGATTGTATTATCAACATCAGCGTAGGATAATAGCTGCTGTATGTTCTGTACAGGATTTGCACGATACCTAGTAACCGTACCTGTAGCACCAGAAGTTCCACCTGTTATAGTTTCTCCTGTAATAAATCTTTGCTGAGATGTAATAAAGAGTCTTGGAGTACTTGCACCTAAATCATCAGCAAGAACTGTGGCGGTTGCATTTGAAGTTCCACCAGTAATCGTTTCATCAACAACAAATTTACCATCACTGCCCGCTCCAGCTTCTAAAACAATTTTATTTCCATCAACATCTAAAACATTAGATGCTGTTTCTAATTCCAAAAGAAGATTATCTACATTTACAGTAAGGCGTAGTTCTCCTGATTCAAGGTATTGATAATAGTGCTTGAGAAAACGAGAGAATACAGGATGGTCAGCCTGAATAAAATCAGGTAGTTGCCCATCAATAAGATTACTTACCTTAGTAGTTAATTTTCCTGTAGGATTATTATCAAAGGGCATTTTCTAATAGCTCGATGTCGTTGTATAGGAAGATGTTGGAGTATACGTTGAACCAGCACCAGCATCCCCAACCGCAACTATATCAACTTCTCCTATTACACTAGTGTTAGTAAAATCAATCTCTAATATCTGATTACGAACTGGAACAATATCTTTAGAATCTGGAACAGCGGTAATACGAATTTGAGTAGAAGATACACCATCAACATTAGCAACTGAAGTTATATTAATTCCATCCGTAACAATTTTTCCATCTGAATATGTCACAGTACCGGCAGTCGAATCTGTATATACTCTAGTTCCAGCAGAAATATAATAGGTTCTTAAATTACCAGAACCATCATCATCAAAATATTGTATATTTGATGCATCACCACTTACATAAAATCCAGTTGATGCAATCACTCCACCACCTGATTTATTATGGCCATCATGAGGAGCATAAAACGCATTGTTAAAATTAATAGTATATGCAGTTGACACATTAAGAGTAGGAGTAAATAAATGACCCATCGTAACATTTAATGCACTACTTGTAATAGAAGTATCTGTGTTATCAATAAGACCCAACAATTTTGAATGTCGAAACAAACCTTCAAATTGCTCTAAATCATCCTCACTATAATTAATTAAAGTAGTCTTGACCAGTGCTTCTAATTCTGCAGCAGTGGATGAAGTCTTACTTGTATTATATTTAAATTTTCCAGTTAAAATTAAATTAGTTGTTTGTGGGTCAATTACAACAGGGGAAGTGGACGCTATAGTATAGGGTGCTAAATCAGTAACCAATTGCGATTTTTCTGCTGTAGTTAAATTAACACCTGTAGTTGATTTGATTGAAATAAAAACTTTACCATACTCAGCTGTACTTATCGCACCAAGACTTGTATCGTAGGAACCACTCTCCCCACCAAACACCTGTACAGATTGTGCATTAGCATATAATTTTTTTGCGTATACTTTATAATCTTCAGCAGTAACACACCTACCCTGAGATGCATAATCAAGAGGTGCATTATATTTTATTGATTTCAGTGTTTCGGGATCAGAACCACCAGTGGCAGTTGCGTCTGTTGCAACCGATACATCAGTAATCCCAGCGATAGCCCCAGAATTTGTAAATATAGCAGCACCGTTTGCATCACCCCTATTACTTACAACATAAGTTAAAATAACAATATTATCATCTGACAATGCTGTACCAACCACACCGTCACCAAAGTATACTTCAAACAATCCTCGCTCTACTTCTTGCAGAAAATAAACATTACTGTCGGTTCCTACTTGTGTAATATCCGTTGCTTCGGTATATGTGTTTTGTGTTGTATCAGAGGAAGAATTTTGAACCTTAACAGTTAGAGTGCTTGTATCTGCACTATTACTCGTAAGTATAAATCTTTGATCTGCATCAGACGAGTCAACTGTATAACGAGTTGATATAAAAGTTCCTTCATAAATTTTGACATTATTATAGGTAATACCAGCACCAGTATTTGATGCAGTAACAGCAGAAGAAGTTACAAATTGATAATCCGTTCCATCAACTGTTGTATTAAAAACTGTACCAGCAGGCATAGTTGCTGAAGAAAGTGCAGTAGTATTTAATGTTATATCCACTGTTGCATTAGAAGCTCTAGCAGAACTAGGAACATACCCTAAAGTTTTTGCATGAGATACTATACTTGATCTAAGAGATGCACTATCCAAAAACATTTCGTTTGCAAGCATATTCGCATTAAATCCAAGATAGTGTGTATTGTATGCAAGTACATCTAATAGAGCACTCATACCAGAACCTTCAAAATCATAATCCTTAAATTCTGTTTGTGCTTTGAGGAATTGTTTAAGATTGCCTTTAACTGAATCAAAATCCAATTCTGTTACATTTAATCGTGTGGGGTTTGTTGCCATTATCGTAATCTCTCTAACATTACCGTGAGGTCTACTAATTCTGTTGGGGTGTTTACTACATAAAATTCTATTGTGACTTCATATTCATTACGATCTAAATTCGGTTGAGCTCTAACACCAATAAGTTTTGCTCTTGGCTCAAAGTTTTCAATAACATCTTCTATTTTTCTTGCTAGGATATTAGCAGTAATTGGAGTCATTGGTTCAAACAACATATCTCTCACACCAGAACCGATTTCTGGATGAAAGGGTTTTTCATAATGATTGAGTAATACAAGATTGCGAACAGAACGCTTGACTGCTTGAATATCCGTTACTTTACTAATATCTTTAGATACACCTTTTGCCGAAAAGAATAAGTCCAAGTCAGAATATGTACGCACATTACGAGGACTGTCATTAATAGACTGAGCATCTTTTTGTGCAGTTGGTGTTGGCATTATAGACTCCTGTTTTTATTATTTATAAGATGTCTGTCAATATATTTCAATTTCTTCGATTACTGCATCAATATTATCATGCCAATAATTTAAAAATTTATGTACTCTTGGATACTCTGGTCTTACATCATCTGTCTGCCAAATAAACTGTTGAAGAACATTTTGGTAATCTGGCATCCAATAAAAAACATTCACAGTTACGATAGTGTTTTTTATTAGAATCATTCATACTACCTTAACCAAGCCTGGATCATAATTTGCAAAATAATCATATGATACTTGAAACTCTACATCTTTAAGATATTCATGAAAATAGGTTTCATGTGTGCTGGAATGAGGGAAAAAATTAAGGCCTTGGCCAGTAATTGTTACAGTTTGTCCATCAACTTCATAAGTTGCACTACCTTGATTTCTACTACCTATACTAAACCTATTGGGTTCCCCCTTTGGAGCAATATGCACCATAGTCTGAACCTCTTTAGACCCTCTTGGTATTAAACAATTTCCTTTTAATTTACTAATACCAACAGGGGAATGAGATAATTTAATTGTCCAAGTATCACCTGACTGTGTTACATCACTATCTTTAAATTTCTCTGTGGCTCTTGTTTTTCTTCTGGCAAATCCAGCAGTAGTAATATTTTTACCATCTTGAGATGCAGGCGTAGTAACATCAACCGTATTCAAACCAAACCCAAATCCCCTAGTGGTTTCTGTTACAGTAAATGCTCCAGTATCAGATGTGGGTGGTGTAGTTGATGTAACAGTATCAGCAACAACATCTTCTGCTGTAGAAGCTTCGGTTATCATTTTTTTAACTCTAAGTCCTAAACCAGTTCTTTGTGCAACAACCTCAGCATTTTTAACTAACGTAGAAGTTTTTTCTTGTAATGCATCTACATTGGGTTGTTTAGATTCTGATGATTTTTCTACAGCATCCGTCAATCCATCTGCGGCCTTTACAAAATTAGGAACTACTGAACATAAATCACCACCACCGTCTATTTGTGTTCGAGCATTTGTTACTAGAGTATCTAAGCTCTTGCCGGCAGCGGTCAACTCTGTTTCAAAATCAGTTTTAATTTTAGTTAGTAAAGTAGTATGCTCAGAAGTGCCTGGCGTTAAACTTGATAAACTTGTTAGTAACGATTGTAGGTTAACTTCTGGAAGAGATGGCACTTCTGGCATTAAATCTCTAAGGTCTGTTGTCAAAGAAGTAACGGCCGAATCCAGAGTAGATGCCAAAGATGACGCTTCAGATTCTAGACCAGCGACTGCATCACTTAGTAAACTTTCAAATTTATTTTGTACAGAGTTAAACTCTGCATTTGCACCGCATAAATTTGGAATTTTAATATTAGCCATTATTATCCTCCAGCAAATACATTAGAACTTCCAGCTGCAACAGAGGTGCAACCTGTTATTCCATCACCTATTCTACCACAACCTTTAGTATTAACTTTAACAGTAGAGGAACCACTTG
>VTLG01012241.1_pt1 | contig 42238 bp, 57 predicted proteins | sample 4694571 | NCBI WGS metagenome assembly VTLG01 (sample SAMN12604809, study PRJNA352737) | marine metagenome | biome: ENVO:00000447; feature: ENVO:00000209|ENVO:00000569|ENVO:01000036; material: ENVO:00002151; isolation source: viral sequences binned using virsorter ...
CCGTAGAATAGATTCAATGTTTTAATTAAAAGGTCGTGGGATTTTATTCAGGTAGAGATGGAGAACTTTATGTTGCTGGTACGAAAGCAGCAAAAGTTCAGTCATGGTCTTTCTCTAGCTCAATGGCAGTATTGGAAACGACCTCATTAGGCGATACAGATAGAACACTTGAATCAGGTGTTAGAAGCTATAGCGGAAGTGCAAGACTGTTCTATTACGTTGAAACTCCTGGCTCTGGTGCTAACTCAAACCTAAATACAATTTTAACTTCTGCGATCAAGACAGGTAGTTCAGCAGGTGATGGTGATAATGATCCATCAACTCAAGTTGTTTTAAAGTTGCGAATGACGACAGGTTCAAGTGATATTCGAGATATTCAATTCTCTGTTTTTATTACAGGTGTTTCGATGAATAGCTCAGTAGGAGAAGTCGCTTCTGCTGATATTAGTTGGGAAGCTAATGGTGCTCCTTATGGCAATACAACGTTAGTTGATTAATGGGTGTTTATTTCGGTCAATGGGGAGAAGTCGCTCTTAGAAGAGACACGCTTCAATCTGCCTTGCAGACGCAGTTAGATCCTGCTGATGTAAACACTTCAACGAACAGGTTTAGTGTTGACCATAGTTCTGGTTCGTTAATAACTGGTGATGAAGTAGAAATAGAAACGGCTGATGGATCAAACCTTGAATTAGTTAGTGGTCATAATTATCCAGATGGAAAATGGTTTATTAATATTGATCCTGTCGGTGGTATTCGTTTATTTGATTCTTTTGCAAAAGCAATTGAAGGATTAACAGCTAATGCTTTAACTCTTGTTGCTCCTAGTGAAGCAAAAAATATTTTAATTCGCACCAGAAATGAAAAGTTTAGACATGTAGCAGGTATTAGAGAATTTGAAATGACAACCAGTAGGGAGCAAGTTGATCTTACAAACCTTGGAGATGAGTTTAGAAATCAATATGAGGCTGGTTTAATTAGTGGTCAAGGTTCGATGGTTTGTATATGGGAGCATGATTATGACACAGGAGATCGGGCTAATGAATACGGAGAAGACCCAGAATTTCCCTTCTATTTAGCTCAATTGGTGGTTCGTACTCAGCAAGGGTCAGATTTTGATGGATTGTTTTATATCTTCCGTGATCCTGATAATTCAAGGAAAAATGTCTTTTACGAAGCTAATTGCATTATTACCAATGTGGCTGTAACGGTGTCTGCGACTGAGGTTATAGAGACAAGAATAGAATTTGTAACAAATGGAGTAATTAAATTAAAGACAGGAGACACACCAGGATTCTTGTTACAAGAAAACGCAGATAAGATATTACAGGAAAATCAAAGTCGCATATTGCTCGAACAGGTTTAAACTGCTGATATTGGTATTTAGTTAGTCGGCAATGGCAGATCTCAAGATCACGAACCTAATTGCGTTAGCAGAAGCAGCTATTCAAGCAACAGACCCATTAGCTATTGCTGATGTCAGTGCAACAGAAACTAAAAAGGTCACTGTTAAGGATTTAATTGCAAAAGGAGTTACTGTTATTGATGATGGTGATATACCTGCTGCAAAGGTTGGAACACTAGGAACGAACCAAGTTGCAAGTGGAGCAATACAAGATGGAGCTGTTACTGCTGCCAAGATTGCAAGTGGAACGATCACTGCAACTCAGATAGCAAACACAACAATAACTGGAGGGAAATTAGTTAATGATACTGTTACTGCAACACAGATTGCTGCTAATGCGATAACTGCTTCTGAACTGGCTGATGATGCTGTTGATACTGGTGCGATTCTTGATTTAGCAGTTACAGATGCAAAAATTGCAAACACAACTATTAGCTATGGCAAATTAAATTTAGCCGCTGGTTCTATCCCTGGGGCAAAGATTGCAACAGGTGAAATCACAGCAACACAATTAGCAGCAGATTCTGTAGGTGCCTCTGAACTTGCTAACAATGCAGTTGATACGGCAGCCATTGTTGATGGAGCTGTGGAGGCAGCAAAGATCGCAACAAATACAATCACAGCAAATCAAATAGCTGCAGATGCTATTGGTTCAAGTGAATTAGCCGATGATGCTGTAGATACAAATGCAATTCTTGATGATGCTGTAACGACAGGAAAGATATTAAATGCAAATGTAACTGCTTCAAAACTTGCTGCGAACTTACCTGGAACAATTCTTGCTACAGGAGCAATTAGTTCTACTCAATTAGCTACAAATGCTGTAACTGCTGTTGAATTAGCAGACAATGCTGTAGATAGCGGAGCGATAGCTAATAATGCTGTTATAGAGGCAAAAATAGCGGCTGATGCGGTCACTAATGCAAAGATAAAAGACGGTGAAATAACACCAGCCAAATTAAATACCTCTAATCTGGATCGTTCATTAAACGTAGCTAGTGGAAATCTTGGAATTAATAACGCAATTACGGCTGGCACTCGTTCAGGAATTACGTTCAATGCCCAAGGATTAATTACAGGAACAGTCGCTCTTGCTGCCGCTGATCTTCCTGTTGCAACTTCTAGTGCCGTTGGTGGTATTTCTGCTGGGACGGGGTTAAGTGTTAACGGATCAGGTGTTTTATCTCTGTCAAATAGCGTAACTGGTGCAACTGTTTCTGGAATTACGTTTTCAAATACTGGTCAGATTACTGCTGCTACGGCTTTGACTGCAGGAGATATTCCAACTGCTACTACCTCAGCTAAAGGTGCAGTTCAAATAACCTCTGGAGGAGGTTTAACTGTTGATGGTTCAGGAAATTTATCAACTTCAACAAGTGGAATTAGTGCTGGAACATATCAATCAATAACTGTAAATAATAAAGGTGTAGCAACAGCAGGTGCAGCATTAACGGCTGCTTTAATTCCTGATCTTGCTGCAAGCAAAATAACAAGCGGAACTCTTGATGCTGGAAGAATTGGAGCAGACAGTATTGATGGAACAAAACTAAGTAATACCTCAACAGCAGTATTCCAATCAATTGCACAAGCTGGCTATCCAACAGCACAATTTAATGGTCAAATTCTCTTTGATACTGTCTCTGAAGATGCGTTTATCTGGGACGGAAATGCTTGGCAAGCGATAACCACATTAACGAAAGGCTCCTTGGTCTTTGGTGGAAATTTCAATGCAAGCACATCAAAAATGACAGCTTGCACCACCGCAGGATTAGCGGCTGGTTTAGCAGTTGGAAGTAACCTACCTACACCTTCAGCCACAACAGATGGTCTATACGTTGTTGTTGATACTGCTGGAACGCCTTCAGCTCCAGCTCCAGTCGTCGCATTTTCGCCTCCTGACTATATTCTTGGAGTCACTAACACCACTGGCTCGTCATGGAATGAGATCGACCTTTCACAAACAGTTGCAGGTCAGGTTGCAAGCAATATAACTTTCACACCTTACGGTCAATTAAGTTCAACTAACGTACAAGATGCGTTGCAAGAACTTGAAACAGAGAAGATGGGTTTTGTCGGTGGTACACTGACAGGTCAGCTATTAATTGGTAATACTGGAAGCCTCGTATTTGAAGGATCTACAATTGATGCTTTTGAAACAACAATAACAGTTGCCGATCCAACATCATCAGATAAAACTATTACTTTCCCAGACACAACTGGAACAGTAATTACAACTGGAGATACTAATACTGTCAACAAAGATATGGTTGACGGAAGTTTAATAAATACAAACATAGCTGCTGGAGCTGCAATTGCATTTAGTAAACTAGCTGCTTTAACTTCTGCTCAAATCCTTGTAGGTAACGGATCAAATGTAGTAACAGGCGTTGCAGTTACAGGAGACATAAGCATAAATAATGCTGGCCTAACAGCCATTGCTGCTGGCGTAATTGTTAACGCTGATGTTAGTTCAACTGCTGCGATTGCTGGAAGTAAGATCACTACTGGAACGACAAGTGCAGTTGGTGTTCTTCAGTTAACAGATAGTGCAACATCAACTTCTGCTACGACTGCTGCTACTCCTGCTGCTGTAAAGATTGCGAAGGACGCTGCTGACGCTGCTGCTACAACAGCTAATGCTGCCTTGCCTAAGGCTGGTGGCACAATGACAGGCAACTTAATTCTTGATAATGCAAAAGAATTAAGGCTAAGTGAAGGTGATAGCGATGGAGCAAATTACACAGGATTAAAAGCACAAGCACAAACAGGAGATATAACACTTACTCTTCCTGCTGTTGCTCCTACTGCTGGACAAGTTCTTAAGGCCAATGCAAGCACACCTACGACTTTGGAGTGGGGATCAGATACTGCGACTGACGGAACAAAGATGCCTCTTGCTGGTGGCACGTTCACAGGAGATGTCACTTTTACTGGGGATTCCAGCAATGGGTTATGGGATAAATCAGCAAGTGCGTTTGTTGCGAACTTAACTGGTAATGCTTCTGGTTCGTCAGGTTCATGTACTGGAAATGCTGCAACGGCAACAGCGTTAGCAACAGCAAGAACAATTAATGGAACTAGCTTTGACGGAACCGCTGCCATTTTAGTACCAAAATTACTTCCTTCTTCAGGGCAGTCTGGAACAGCAATTGAAATAATAGATTCTGGTGTTAATGCACATGTAACGATAGATCTTGACGGCGGTGAGAAATTTAGATTCACATCAGATGGAAATTTATTAGTAGGAGCCACAGGTACAACAGGTACTGGTGATGTTGCTAATCAACTTGTTTTAAAAGCTGCTGGTAATGGTGGTATGACGATTCTCGGAGGTAATACTCACGATGGTCATATTTTCTTTGCTGATACAGATTCAAGCTTGCAAGGAGGAATCTCTTACAACCATGATGGAGATTATTTCTACTTCCGAGCTGCTGGAGATACTGAAAGATTTAGAATCAATTCTTCTGGAGTAACGGTTACAGGAACAGCAACAGCAACAGCATTTAGTGGTCCCTTAACTGGAAATGTCACAGGGAACGCTTCAACAGCCACGGCTTTGGCAACTGCAAGAACTATTAATGCTATCAGCTTTGATGGTTCTGCCGATATTAGAGTGCCAACACTTCTTCCTACAGGAACTCAGACTGGTACATCGGTTGAGCTAATAGATACAGGTTCTAATGCACATTTAAAAATAAGTCTTGATGGGGCAGAAAAATTCAGATTTTGGCCTGATGGTTTAGGGATAGGAACTGACACAATTTCGACTGGAATCCCTGCTGGTGCTAATAATCTCGTTATGAAGGGTAGCCATGACGTTGGCCTAAGTATCATCGCTGGTGATGATGATCTATGCCGTATCGTTTTTACTGATGAGGATAGAAATCTTGCAGGAAGTATTGATTATAACAACGATGGTGATTCTCTAAGTTTTGCTACTGATGCAAGCGAACGGATGCGGCTCGACTCAAGTGGTCGTTTGATAGTGGGGCATACGGCTGCTCCTTATAATGATTCTGATCCTTTACAAGTAGTTACTACTAGCGATGGTACAGGAATAATTGTTGATCAATATTCTGCATCTAGTTGGGGTGGATCACTTTCATTTCTTAAATCTAGAAGTGCCTCGGTTGGCAATACAATTCTTCAAGATAATGATAAAATTGGTACTCTTAATTTTTATGGAAATGATGGTGCTGGTAGAGCATTAGGAGCACAAATAGATGTTCGAGTAGATGGAACTCCAGGTTCTGATGATATGCCTAGTCGTATTGTTTTCCTTACTGCTCCTGATGGATCTCAAACACCATCCGAACGGATGCGGATTGATAGTTCGGGAAAAGTTGGTATTGGAACGGCTCCTAGTTCAATTTTTCATATAAAAAGTTCAAATCCAGATGTTTATCTAGAAAATACAGGGGGAGGAACAGGGCAACTAAGAGTAGGACATTTTACAAATGGTGCTTTTATCGGCACTTACAATGATGATGGTGGTGCATCTGATATTTTAAGACTTGGAACACATAGCGGTGATGAGCGATTACGCATCGCTTCTAATGGTGCAGTAGGAATAGGTGGAAATAATTACGGAACAAGTGGACAAGTATTTACTTCAGGTGGTTCAGGTGCGGCTCCTAGTTGGGCAGATGCTGCTGGTGGTGGTTCAGAAGTAAGTGCTACTGCAACAGGAGCTATAACTGCTGATAAATCTGTATGTGTTAAATCTGACGGTACTTTTGAACAAATCGCGACATCAGTAACCATCAACAACCCTGCAACTGCTGGTTCAACGACCTATCAGATGCACGATTCAATGCCATATGATAGTTATCCTCAGCTTGCGGCTGAGCCTGACGATGGTTTTGTAGCATTAAGTATCTGCGCTGAAACTAATAATCAGGGACATTACAAACTAGGTAAAATTAATTCTACAACTGGCGCGATTGATTGGTATAGATCATCTTGGACTAATACGTGGTACAACACAACTACAACCTATTACACAAGAGTTACTTACGGCAAAAACTCTGCTGGCGAAAATATATTTTTATTCTCATGTATAAATAATGGTAATCAAGTGGTATTTAGGGCAGCGAAAGTTGAATCTTCTGCTGTCAATGAGAACGGAACACTACCTTATAACCTTACTTTCGGAAATGCTGCTACTTACACTGGGACAGGAGATCACTACGAAGTTCAATTTAATGATGCCGATGATAAATTTTATATTGTTTGTGGTTCGGCGGGTGGAAGTATTTCAGGCTCAAATGACAAACAAGTTATGGCTTCTATTGCGGTTTCTAGTGCTAGTGGATTTGCTTGCACTATTGGCTCAGACATTGGTGGAACTATTTCAGGATCAGGTGGTAATTCTATAAAAACTGTAATAGACCCATCTACAAATAACATATTTTCATTTATTCAAAAAAGTAATATTGTAAAAATGATCCCTTGGACATGGGGAGGCTCTGCTTACACGATGGGCTCAATGGTTGATGTTGTAAGTAGTATTTATAGTTCTAGTTATAAGAGTTTTGATGTTGGATTTGATAGTAAAAACAGTAAAATTATTCTTTGTTATGCTCATTCAGATGAAGATGGTCGTGTAATGATAGGAGACGTTTCAGGAGCTTCTGTTACATGGGGCAGTCATGTTGAATATCAAAACGCAAATACAAATGGAGTAGCAATAGCTTTTGATTCTGGATCGGATAGAGTATTTATAGGAGCAAGAAATGAAGGTGCTAGTGATAATGCCTACATTTATAACGGAATCACAAGCGGTAGCGGTGCAAGTTCAACAATTACTTTTACAGGAAGTAATGCAACTGTAAGTGCTGATACGACTAACTACTACGCTGCAGTTTATGAACCATCATCAGGTTTAGTTGTCTTTGGTTACGGTCAAGATGATGACAATGACAGAGGAAAAATGATTACTTTTAATTTGGCTACTGTTACTACAAATGCTACTGATGAAAACTTTATAGGTTTTGCAAAAGATACTGTTAGTAACGGTGCAAGCTCTACTGTTAAAGTTGTTGGAAATACTACAACGCAATCAGGCTTAACCCCAGGGCAAAAATATTATCTTCAGATAGACGGAACTATAAGCCTAACGCCTGCTGGAGGTTCAACGGGTCTGGCTTCAACTGTCGCAGGTATAGCTTTATCAAGTACTTCTCTTTTGATAAAAGGTTAGTATTAGCCGATAAGGTCAGGGATAGACAGTTGTTATATAATTTGATAGCAATGTATTATTTTTATGGCTGATCGTAACGCTCTTGTTCAAGAAAAAGCAGGATTAGTAAAACAAGTAGAAGAAATTGTTGCTAATTATAACCAACAAGTAGAAGGATTGTTAGGAGATTTACCTAAGACAACCCAAGCCAGCCTTGACCCTTTAAATAAAAGGATTCAAGAAATTAATGCTGAAATAGTTTTAGATGTTGAAGCTGAGAATGGAGAGGCTTGCCCTGCATGATTAAAATTCTCACTTATATAAATACTGCTGCTCTTGTAGTAGCAGTAGGTGGTGGTACGTTTGCTTACTTTCAGCGTGGCAAAATCACAGAATCAATAATGAGTGAAGTGCAAAAACAATTGCCTTCTCTTGTTAAAAAAGCAATGCCAGCTATACCAAAGATGCCATCTGCAACTGGCTCTGTTAATCCGTTTGCTAAATGATCCAGTTCAAGTCATTCAACGGCCTGACTTCTCTTGTCTTAGGCGGTGGTTTAATCGCTACGAACTTTATGAGCCTTAACCTTTTGGCTCGTAAAGATTCTGGTATTCCAGACATCGCCAAGTTATCTAGCACTCCCTATAGCTCAATTCAAATCAGGAGTGAAACCAAGCCTGATGGTGCAGAGGAGTGGATGTTTAACTCTAAGCAACACGATCCAAAGCTAGTTACAACTATTATTGATGATTCCAAGCCTACGTTTAATGGTGGAGTCAAAAAGAGATACACACATAAGCAGGATGTAGCTCAGTTTGCTATTTATCCAAAAGGCGATGGAGGAAAATTAACAGCAGAGCAAATAGCCTGTATTGAAAAAATGGCACAGGGCAAATCAAATGGAATGATGATTGCTGACGCTGCTTCTGTTCAGGTAACTCCAGCCATAGCGAGCGTTCCAATCGTAGGGCCAGTATTAGCAGGAATATTTTTTGGTCAATCTAGAAAGCAGATTGGCAATGCTGCTAGTGAACTTGCTGGTCAATGGAATGATTGCTAGGTGGAATTAAATCCTCCTTTTGTAAGCGAGCCAAAGGTTAAAGATTTACCAGAACTAACAATAATTCCTCCTGCGGAAATAATTCCTCCAACTACTTTTGGTGAATTACCTTTTGGATTTGTCCCAATTATTGAACTTCCTTGTGTTGTAGCCAGAGATAAGAAGACAGGAACAGGTAGCGAAATGTTTAACGTAGATCCTAGAAATAATTTTGTTTTATGTGATCACGCTCCAGCAATGTATATAGCCCCTGATCTTTACGCTGATATAGAATCACCTAAACCTGACACTCCTGTTGATCTTTTAAATGCGTTAAACGATGTAGGAGAGGAAGTGAAAAAGGAGGATGGAAAAAGTGACGAGAAGGGCGATTCCAATGTAAGTAATCAAAATACAAATACCTCAAAGATTGAAGGACAGTTTATTGCAGAAGTTTTACCTTGCCCACCATTAGATACACTTGCTAAAACTCCTATTGGTTCGTTAGGTAAAGGAGGACTTGCAAGGATTAAAGGTTGGACAAGAGATGAGGCTACGGGTAAATGTGAAACGGTTTGGGAAGGTTTAAACCCACTTGAAATAGCAGGAAACTACGCTCCTCCTGTCCCATTATTAGTTTCTACAAGTGCAATAGCTGTGACCAGTATTCTTGCTGTTGGTACGTTGCAGCCCTACATAAAAATCGTACAAAAACAGATCCAGAAGCAAGTCAAGAAAAGGTCTAAAGCTTTAGCTAAAAAATTATTTAAGAAAAAGGAGACTATTCTTTCTTTATCTCAAAGGAGAAATGCTCAGAGGGATCTTCGGAAATAGAATGAGTGTGGTCTATTAAGGTATTAGGTTTGCTGACTAGCTCAATATCTTGGCATAAAATTTCGTATTTTGAACCCTTTTTGAAGCGAACCCCATTTTTAAAGAGATCTGCACAATGCTTAGCTCTTCCTAGTTCATAGGATAATCTGGCATCTTCGTGCTTGGCCTGTAGAAGGTTTACTAAATGAACTTGCGATTTACGGCAGTTACGCACACTTTTACGGTCCAGATTAATATTCCAACTTAAACTAATTCCTGGTGAGATTGCATAATTAGTCTTCTCAAATCGTTTTACTGTTCTATACCCACGAATTAATGTTGGGTCGTCAGTTTCCCCATCTCCTATTTCGTTTCCGTTCTCATCAAAAGCACCTTTTACGTCTTTAGTTGAATATATAGGCTCAAGAAAACTATCAATTTTTGGCATACCTCCAGAATAATTACCAGTTAAAAAAGGTTGAATAACTAAGGTGTCACCTTGGCATTGAACTTGTTGTAGTGATATTGTATTTGTAAATTGTTTGGATGGCATATTCATGACACCTAAATTCGTAACACTGCCAGAACTGTTACTTATTGGATTATTGGTCATTGTAGTATCTGCAATTACAGGACTATTTATTAACAATAGTGATGCAAATAAATACCTTTTCATTGAGTAAATGTTGACATTGTTTCTGTTACAGATTCAGTAATAATATCTCTATTAATCCTTGTGAAAGATTTTAAACCTGGGCCGTGATATGCCTCTACTAGATTCGTCGCTGCTCCTTGAGTGTGCATAGTAACCGTAGGTTTAGAATTAAGGTCAATCCCATGATGAGTAGTAGTAACTCCATCTACAACGTGGCTCCCTGTAGTAACGGTGGTGGGTAATAAATCTCCCTGAATATTTAAATTTGTACCTCCTACTGAATACTCATAGCCTGTCGAATATGTCCAAGATTCTATTAACTCAGTTGTATTTTGTTTGCTTTCTGTTCTTGAGGTTGTACTTCCAGAATTGAATCCAGGAATAACTGGAACTGCTTGTGCTGGAAGGAATATGAAGGCTATTAATAACAAATAACGCATCAATCACCTATCGATAAAGATGAGGTTATTGAGCCTGTTACGCTAGTGCCACTTTTGCCTGGTGTCAGTCCAATCGTGCCACCCGATACACTTGTAATCGTAGCTGCCAGCCCTGTATTATCGCCACCTGTGTAAGTAATAGTGTCCCCCAACATTGGCAAACTTCCAACAGCACCAGAACTTAAAGTTGTAGCACTTGGAACATCATCACCTTGAACGAATGTTTCAGAAAAAGTTGTAGCTGCGCCTGCGGTCGTCTGGGTATAAGAACCTGAACCATGCGTTGCAGCGACTCCTGTTAGAGAGTTATTTGATGATGCTGGAACGTCTAAATGTCCCATTGTTCCTGCTGTTACTCCTGTACTACTCATTGAATAAGTTGAACCTATTCTTTTTGCATGAGAATACGATCCATCAACAGAAGCTTGTGCCGTAGCTGTGATCTTATGGGTGATGCCTCCTGAATAGGCTGGAGCTGCTAAGAAAAGCAGAAGAGGAATAAAGCGTTTCATAAGTAAGCTTTTGAAATCTGAGCTAGTAATCCTAATAATGCCAGAGCAGCACTAACTACTGCGGCAGCTTGGAATACTCTTTTTTCTAATAATCTAACTCTATCCTCCAGATCTCCTATCTTTTCCTCTGCTCTTTTCAATTTCATTTCGGTGCAAACAATACGAGTTTCTTGCCTCGCATCAATAGAAAGATCGCCTGAAAAATTTCCTGTCATACGTTTAGGCTCCCATCATTTTGAACATTTTTTCCTGTTATCGGGTCAACTCGAATAACATCTGGCTGTCTTGTTATTAATTCAATTGGCTGTTTAACAATAATAGTTTGATAACCGCCGCCCATTGGCATAGCTCCACCGCTTCCATTTTCTCCTTCTTTCTTCTTTTTTTTAGCTGATCCTCCTCCACCTACACTTACGCCCCATCCAGCTAAAATATTTCCCAGGAGCCCGGCAGCAAAAGTGCTGTCCACACGGGGCTGGTCAGGAATATCCATTCCAAACATTCTATTTGGCAATTTTAAATATCCAAGGCTCAAAACGCATAAGCACCAGGTCAAAATTGCGGCCTGAAATGAAGTACTGACAAGAAACATTATTTTTTCTTGGTACTCAGGTTGATCCTCTTGAACTAATACTTTTTCTTCTTCTTGCTTGGCTTGGTTTTTGACTTTTTCTTTGGCATCCATAGAAAAACAAGTAAACACAATTAGATTAGCTACAAACGGCTTAAAAGTATGAAATTTCTTTCTGAGGAAGCTAAACAGACTATTGCAAAGGCACATGGCCTAACTATTGACCAAATCAATAAAAGAATAGAATTATGGAGTTTAATTAACGATCCAGATATAAATAAACCGGATTTAATTGAAGCGCAAAAACAATGGATAGAATTGCAAAAAGGATATTGGTCTAACAGAAATGCATGAAATTTATGCTGCTTTAATTGGTGCAATGGTAAGTGCTTTGCTTATGGTGCTTGCTAACAGATCATCAAAAAGACAATCTGATATTCGTGAGATATTCCACCGACTTAATGCAATAGAAAAAGAACAAGCCCGTCAAGAACCTGACAGGCAAAGAAACTGGCGTAATCGATAAAACTTGGCTAGTTTTAAAGTGGGTCTGCATTAGATCTGCTTACTAGAAAAAGAGGAATGTTCAATCCCGCCTTACCCATAGCGGGATTTTTTTTAAATTAGCTTCATAAGCTTTTGCAATCCTGTCTTCTAGTTCAAGTCTTTTTCTAATTGCATATAAACCTGTGTAAAGGGCATGGAATTTATGAGTCTTTTTTTCTCTTCCATCAAGTTTGTACCACCGATTCATATTTTCAACTCGTTGATTATCTTCTTTAATCCATTCGGGTTTATACATGACGTTAAATAAATTAGTTGATTGGTTAATTGTGGAACCCTCCCTTGAGCAAGAGTTAAAACTCGAACTTGAAGAGAGGGCTATTTTAATATCTGAAGATCACAAAGAGACAGCAATGTTATGCGCCTCTTTATGGAGACAGAATTGGTATAAAGACGAAATTTTAAAAAATTGTCTTGGAAGAATTGGAGAGTTAGAGGGGAAATTAGTTCAAATGGAACTAGAAAGCTCTAACTCTTGTTGGAAGCGTTTACTTAAAAAGGTATTTCCTCGGAAGCAGAGATTTTCCGATCATCCAGAGCTTGACGCTGTGCTTCGGTCTTTTGTGGATTAATGTTTCCAAAAGCTCCATAATTTCCATCTTTTCCTTTTGCATTAATCCATACAACATCAACTTCTACTTCTTCTTTTTTACTAAAATCCCAAACTCTATTTGTTTTAACTTTGTCTCTATTGTCACCTAAAGACATTAGATAATCACAAAAAGCTGGAATAGATTCAATTGGAATTGCTAAAGCTAACTGACTTGGAAATTTGCCATCTTCGTCATAACTATTTTCTCCAACACTCCACTTGATGGGATAAGGAAGAGCAGGATCGAATTTGTAGTCGTTTTGAATTGCCATTTGCTTGTGTCCGTGTTTTTAATTGTTGAAGGATAAGTTGACCAGATTGGGTTGCTTGATCAGGAGACATTAATCTCGCCTTTTGTTTGTTTAATTATTTTGGCTAAGAAATTACCGTGTGCTTCGGTTGTAATGTGATTTGGTGAAATTTCTTTAGCTGAAATTTTAAACTCTCGTTTAAAGCGTTCTAAAACAACTGTTCGTTGAACTTCATCTAAACTTCTCAAATCATTTTCAACTTGAGATTTGAAAGCTGGAGCAATAAATTGTGATTGCTTTGGAGCAGTTGGAGTTCTAGTAATTCCTTTTTTTTGTTCAACTTTTGCTGATAGCGGTGCTGAACTTTCTGCGTCATCATCATCTCCTGCTAAACCATAAATAGCTAAAAGGGCATAACGTCTTGCATAAGTAACTGCTGAACCTAGAGCTTGCATAATGTTCCCTCGATTAGGAACTAATTCAGGAAAAGGCAAACGACTTACTACTTCTTCTCCGCCAACATGTTTTAAAGTTGTAACTAAAACAGTAATAACTTTACCGTCATTAGTAATAACAGAGTCAAAGGTTTGTGTATGACATAAACCTAAATGAGTTGCGGGTTGGACTGCATTTAATCCACCTGCAAGTGTGGTATAAAAACCATAATTAGCTTTCCCATCTTTGCCAGCAGCATGATGTTCTTGTTGGAATTTTGCAAGAGCTTCAGCTAGGCTTGATGGTGCTTTTGTAGCAACAGCCATAAGCGATTAGAGGAACTATTTAATCTTAATAAGAATAGATCCATTTGTACACCCTATAAAGGAATTATTTCAATAGTTGCCCCTGGTAATTCGTTCTTTACAACGTATTTCTTTGTTGCAGTAATTGAAATAACAAAACTATCATCTTTTAATACTGTTCCCCCTGATGTCATCGACAATCCATCAAGTGTGCTTCTGCATAATTTATCAATGTCACCACTAGCATGACTTGTTAAAAATTCAGGAGCTGAAGGTTTTAATTTGTTTTTATTTTTTCCTGTTCCAAAATGTGATTTAGGACGAGGAAATCGAAAAGTTATTGTAACTATGCAAGCCTTATCAATTGGATCATCTTGATAAGCTTCTAAACATGCATGTCTTATATCTTGTCGCCAAGGATGCACTTTTTTTGAGTTTTCAATTAAAGCTCCATAACGAGTTACACGTTTTGAGCCTTGAGCGCCTGGAATACCAATAACTCGAATAGTAATTGAACTCAAAATGCTTCCCTATTAGATTCAAATTTTTCCCAAGCTTCGTTCCATTTTAAACGACAAGTTAATGGATCTTGATGATCTCCAATTGTGCATTTACCAGGTCTTGCCCAAACTGTTCTGCAACTATCAACTACTATTCCATGATGATTTGCAAGGGCTTCTACATAACTCCCTAATTGAGCATCAGTTGAATATGGTTTTGCATTTTTCTTAGATTGAGTTTTTAAATCTATTAGAACTAATTGTCCTAAATCATGGTCATAACCTAAAAGATCAAATTGACCACCAATAGATTTTTCTAAATCTGCCAGCATATACTCAACTGCCCAAGGCTCGAAGTTCATCCAAAATTTTTCTTCAAGAAGTGGTGTTACCCATTCTTCATATTCTCCGGGGTCAGGATTTGGGTCGCCTAACATTTTTTGTTCTAAACACCAATGCACTTTTTCTCCTCTGGGTTGCCAGATGTGCCTGTATTTTTCAATGTTTGCTAAAGCCTCTGGACTTTTTTGACTTGAAATTTGTGTGGTAGAAAAAGCTAACCATTCGCCTGTTGGTTCCCAACAATATTGATGGCGTTCTTCATCCCGATACATGGGAAGTGGAGTAAGTTTCAAATGACTCCAAGGTGGGTCACGGTGAAGACTTGGATTGTTACTTAGTTCTTGGTATCTCATTTTCTTAAATCAGTTTCAAATTAGGTTGGATGTAATTTTTTTCTGTTGGTAAAGTCCAAAGATGTTCTCTTTTTGAATACATTCCAAAAACATAATCATCTGTTTTTTCAAGATGGCCTTCATTAGATAAATTTGTCATTGCTCGTCTAATTGATGTGATTGGACAATTAAGCCCTGATCGAGCAAGAACCATTGAAGGACTCATAGGCTCGTTATAAGAATTAAAACAGGCCAAGATTTTTTCGCCTTGAGTTTTAGCTTTTTCATGAGATTCAGCAAGTTCTGAACCTGTTTCTTCTGTGGTGTTGTAGTAATTCATTTTTATGCAGGAAAATCTTTTGGGTCTATAACTTCTACCGATTCAGAAGGTGGGGTTACTTCTCTTGCTAAATTTTTAAATCGGATGCCTTCGTAGCCTCTCGAAAAAATTGCAAGATTAGAATTTGCATCATCAATACACCGTTGAGCACCTGGACTTGGTTTGTCCAAATCTTCAAGAGTCCAAAGTGGTTTTTCTGGATTTGAAGGGTTTGGGCTTTTTAGACCTCGTTTGAGCAGTTTGATAATCGAGGCTCTGTTGTATAAGGGTTCCATTAATCGAAGCCTCTGGAAGCCGTAAAGACGCGTTGTGCAGGATGTCCGGCTGTTGGTTCAGGATTCCATGTTGGTTTTTTACTTACTGAAAAGTTTTCATGGTTTTTTAAAAGGATGCTTTGCCACTCACTGGCGATAGCTAATTCAATTTGTTCTTTGGCTGCTGTCTCTCCATATTTCTTTTTTATTCCTAATAAACCTTTTTCACTCATTAATAAATCAAAAGCTGCTTCTGTCTTTTTTCCTTTTTTGCTGTACCAAAAATCCTCAATTAAAGTTGATAAAGATTGAAGTTCAAAAGGAATTAATTCTTTACTGAATTTAAACCTTGTTTTTTTAAAAATTTCTTTTTCTTTATTTATACTATTAGATACTCTATTTGTATTAGATAAAGTACCGTCGCTTTTGTTTTCTTTTTTTCGTTCTTTTTTGTGTGTCTCTGTACCGCTAGGTACTTTAAGGGTAACGTGCTCTGCAACCCCTTTTAATCCTTGTGAGACCATTTCGTTCACAAAGGCAGTAGTAGAAAGCCAAGGAGGCTTTTCTGTTTGACAGGCTGACAATAAACCTTCATCAATTGGGACGTTTTTAGTAGGCATTGAATGTACTAAATGTGGGGTTTTTATGCATATTTCATGCTTAATCATGCTGTATGCAGTTTTTGGAGGCCACCCTTATTGAAATAAATTGCAATGTTATTTGTGTCGATATGTATAATGTACTTGACCTGAAGCTCAGAGGCTTTTGCCAATGACCACTAGGACCCAACAAATTAAAAAAGATCTCCAATGTTATGGGGTTGATCCTTTTCAAGTTGCTGCTGAAGCAATAGAAAGAGGTGATCGACTTTTAGATCAAGTCAATCGGCTGCAAAAGGTTCTCGCCCAAGTGCCTGATTTAAAAGTTCGCGGACAACATTGCTCTGGCTTGTGTTCGCATCAATAGCTAATCGAGCGATCTGTTTTTTGACTTCTGGAGTGACACTTACTTGAAGGATTTCACTCCATAATTCACTGCCTCTTGTTTTGTTTGGCATTACTTAGGGCTTATTAATCTTAATAATATAATTAATCATTATTTTTAGCTTGCAACTCTTCTACTGAAATTTCAACAACTCCATCTACAATTTCTTGTGCTTTAGTTTTTGAACAAGTTTCGCACAATGGTAATGGGTAAATTGGCATTTTTCTAACAATTGCTGATAGAACTAATAAAGCAGCTTCTTGTGGATTGTTATCTTTTTTCCCATACCCAATAGGGAAGCTTCCACTATTTTTTACAGCAGGCCATCTTATAGATTTTTCATCGATACTAATTAAAAATAGATTTTTGTTTTCTCCTCTTTTGAATTTATATTTACCACGTCCTTTAATTTGGACTTGATTAAAAATAATTCCTTTGCCGTAATCTTGATGAACAGCAAAAAAAGGATCAAACTTGTTGAAATCTAAATCAAAAAGTTCAAGACCTGTAGTTAAATGATTTAAAAAACCTTGAGCGATTGGCCCAAGGTTTGTTGTTTCTTTTGTCATTAGTAAGATGCTCCTTCAATGTACTTTGTGCAAGACCAAGTAAGACCTTCTTTTTTTGCATCTGCAATAAGTTCGTTCTTCTCGTCTTCTGAATAAGCATGTTCATCCCATTTGTTAGTTGTGATGAACCAGTAGTAACTTGGATTTTCTTCCGCGTATTTTTCCTCTCTTGCTTGAATATCAAGTTGTTCGAGGTGGCGGTTTAAAGCAGTTTCGTGAAAATCAGACATTGTGGTTTTTATTGAACTCTTTAATCTTATTAAGAATAATTCTATTTGTACACGATTGCATCTTTACTGTTGCAAGGCAAAAAAAAAGGCCCCTTTTTGAGGGGCTTTTTCTTTGTTAGTTGACTGGGAATAACTCAACGACTTGTTTTTTAGCAGCTCCGAAAACAATAATCATGTCTTTTAAAGCGGCTGTAAATTCCTTGTCGTGAGTAGCTAGGCGGCGATTAAAGTCATTTCTGTAATCGCTTAAGCTGAGTTCCTTGTTATCCAACTTTGCTTCCAATTCCTCAATTTTTTGAAGATTGGCTTTGTAAGCGGCAAAGATTTCAGCTTTTTTGCTTGCCTGAGTGACCTTAGTCATTTAGAAAACTCCGTGGTTTTTACTTTTTAATATTATTGAGATTATTTGAAGTCGTAAGCGTGGTTTTTAAAATTGATGCGTTTTGATGCGGTTTCTTTGTATTTGTTTAGGGGTCTTACATAGCAAAAAAGAAAGAAAAACCACTAACTTAACTTTTTTTGTCGTGAAAAATGGAAAGAAAGTCACGGCTAACGCCCCAGAACTAAGTCCAGTCCTTCTCGTAAAGAAGTTTTCCAGCTTTTACAATTTCTTTTCCTAGTTTTTCGTTAGACCATCCTCTTTGAAAAGCTAAACCTGACCAATCTTCTGCTGTTAATGCTTTAAGTACCTTTGGATTAAGAAACTCAAGAGGCATTGACTCAGGAATTTTTCTAATGTCCATCATTTATTTTGTCTAAAGTTAGTTTAATCTCTTTTTTTAAGTAAGGAATTTGCTCTTCTAGCTTTTCAGGTAGGAATACACAAATCTGTCGATCTGCTTCTTGGCAAAGAAGGTCAAGAACATATTCCAATCGTTGGATTTTAATTCGAGTATCCATCTCTTTTTGAGTTGTCATTTTTATTTCTCGTTAGTTAATGGAACACCTCTAAAGACGCTAAAAGGATCTTTTGTCATATTGTCAACTCTTAAAGCAGGTGCTCTTCCTTGCATAAAGTAATAGGCAGCAGTGCAATAAAGCTTGAAAGCGTCTTGCCCATACATGGTTTTACCTAAACCTTTTCTAGCAATTAGCTTTTCTTTTAACTTAAATGGAATTTGATCTGTGTTGTAGTCAATCATGTGGTTTTTTGATTTACCATCAATACATAAATCCAACCAATAAGTGCTCCTTTCATAAGGTTCCATTCCATGAGGAAACTCGTTAAAGCGTGCTTTTCCTACTTTCATTTCTAAGAAAATTTTAAAAGCAGAAGAAACATAGTTCCCAATGTATTTAGCTCTTAAGTACCCGTCTGCTTCAAGTTGTTCAAAATATTCTGAGTGTCTTTTGTAATAAGAGGCAATTAAATCATCATATTTTGAGTTAGCAAACTTGGCTGATCCTGTAAAATTTGCATCCCAATCGCCAAATGAAGATTTAATAACTGCACAAGCTTTAGGGTGCATAGGTGTTCCATGAACAGCAATACGATCAGCTTGACTTCGCTTATTACCAATATCAAAATGCTTAACTGTTGTGTGATCAATGTTTCTTAAAACATTAAAATGACAAGGAACATCTGCTACAACAACAGCCGACAATCGGTGTTGACCATTAACTAATTGGCCTAATTCATTAAAAGCAAGACAGTCCCAACTTAAGTGAAAATTGCCGTCTTTTATGTCACTAACTATTTGAGAAACAGAAGCAGATCTAATTTTTCTGTTGTTTTCAAAATTAGTTTCTAAATACTCTAAAGCTTTTTCTTTGTCGATTAATTCAACTTCAAAAGTTACTTTTGAATAGTCAAGGTCGGGTTTTCTAAGCTTTTTAATCTCAGTAATGTTGGAAGACCTTCTTGTTCTTTTTGTTCTCATTTTTTTAAAGACTCGCAAGCTAATTGGATTTTGTTGACCTCACAGTCGTGTTTAGTCATGTCGGAAAGAGATGAGTTAACACCCCAAAAAAGAACCGCCATAAAGGCGGTAAAAAAGAGGAATCTCATTTTGTTAATTCCTCAAAACTTGTTGTTTCAAAAGAAAGATCTCTTTCAACTTTTAATCCAAATGGACCTTGAATAGCTTCAATCTCTTTCTTATTAAAATAACCCATCTCTTTTTCATGGCCTTCAACATATCCAAAACAGTCACCTGTTTTTGGGTCGTATTCCATGACGTACCAAGTCCAGTAAGTCCAAGGTGTAAACCATTTCACATAAGCTTTATTTGTAGCTGAATGAATGGCGGGAAGCTTTTTCTCAAGAGCTTTTGTTAATAGCTTCATTGTGGTTTTTATTGAACAATTTAATCTTAATAAGATTAGAAGCCTTTGTACACTTAATTTGCAATTTCGTTGTATTCATCAAATAAATACCCATCGGCATTTGCTGCTTCAGTCCAAGGATTAGGCTTAAACTCATCTTCTAAGCACTTATTGTTATTAGTTTTTATGGCTTGAAGAGTATCAAGAGCTTCTACTAAAGGATTTAATTCAGATCGAGTTAATCCAGCTTTTCTTATTTCTCCATTTGTAATTGATAAAAGGAGTCGTTGGATAGATCGATAGGCAATTTCAGCATCAGTTGTTGCTGTTGTTTCAATAGGTTCCCAACTTCCAGCAGAGGTTTCTCTGTGAAGGCTGCCTTTAATCCATCTAATTTCGTTAGACATTTTTTTATAGAGGGGTAAATGTAGGAAAAATAAAAAGCCCCCGAAGGGGCTGTTGTTTAGTCTTCGATTGATTCAATCAAATTGTCGGCTGCTTTAGTTAATTCATTTGCAGCTTTTTCAATCTCTTTAATGTTTTGTCTAAAAACCTCGTCGCCATCCTTCATTGTTTGAACGATTTCTCTGAGGCTGTCAGCAAGTTGACCCATTTGAAACTCCGTGTGGTTTTTGGAAATGAGAAATAAATTCTCATACGGTTATCTTAATAAGATTATTTGATTTTGTACACGCCTAAAAAAAAAAGAGCCTTGCGGCTCCTTTAGAAAAATTTACTTGTAATACTTGTTCTCAGCTGTTGTGGTTGCCCACCAACCAACAAGATGATCACATGTCACTTTTTCTTTTTCTTTGTTTCTCCATGCTTTGTTTAGAGGTTTTAGAAATTCAAGAAGTTTAGGATCGTTGTTCTCTACAGATTGAAGATTGTTTTGTAAAAGGAAAACTTGAGTTTGATACTGAACAAACATTGGTTTGCAATTTTCCCAAATCCAATTTTCTATTTCTTGTAGAGATGCTTTGTCTGTGCCATAAATATGCTCAGAGCCACCTATACCTTCTTGATCAACAAAGGCGTAAGTTTTACGCCCTTTTCTAATCTCACAGTTGTATGAAACAAATCCATCTCTAGATAGTCTCATTGAAAGCTTAGAAACTTTGAAGTCTGTTGCTGTCATGTGGTTTTTTAAAATGACTTCTTAATCTTATTGAGATAATGTCCTTCTTTTTCTTTTTGATGCGGTTTGTTGCAATCTTAGTAAGATAAAATTATTAAAAGCTTCATATACTGAATGACTTCAATACAAGACCTTAAGCCTGATCCTCAAAATGCTCGGAAAAGAACTGACCGATCTGCTTCTCTTATAAAAGAATCTATTCAACGTTATGGAACAGGTCGCTCAATAGTTATTGATGAAGATAATCGTATTCTTGCTGGTAATGGAACTGTTGAAGGAGCAAAAGCAAATGGTGTTAAAAACGTCCGTGTGATTGAAGCGGATGGATCAGAAGTAATTGCAATAAAAAGAACAGGATTAACAGAAGAGCAAAAAATTGGTTTAGCTCTAGCTGATAACAGAACAAGTGATTTATCCGATTGGGATCGGGAGATGCTGCACAACCTTTCTCAAACTCATGATGTCAGCCCTTGGTTTGATGAAGAAGACTTAGAAAACTTGCTGGGTCAAACTGATATCAAGGAATACGAAGGAGCAACAGAACACTCAGAAGAAGATTTTGATAATTTTCAACACACTTGCCCTAGATGTGGTTTTGAGTTTGATGGAAAAAATTAAAGGGCCGTGGCACCTGACCGATCTTTCTGGAATAAAAAAGAACGGTTTTAAAGTTTTTAGCTGCTTCCATTGTGGTGGTGGTTCTTCAATGGGATATAAGCTCGCAGGCTTTCATGTCTTAGGTGGTGTTGAAATAGATCCAGAAATGATGGCTTTATATCGAGCAAACCATAATCCGAAACATAGTTTTTTGATGGGCGTTCAAGATTTTAATAAAATCCCTTTAGAAGAAATTCCTGATGAATTAAAAAATTTAGACATTCTTGATGGGTCTCCACCTTGTTCAGTTTTTAGCATGGCTGGCAAGCGTGAAAAAAAATGGGGTAAAGAAAATTATTTCCGTGAAGGTCAACAAAAACAAAAACTAGACGACTTGTTTGGTCATTTTATTGAAATAGGAAAAAGGCTTCAGCCCAAAATAATTGTGGCTGAAAATGTCAAAGGTTTAATTGCGGGTAATGCTAAAGGTTATGTAAAAGAAATTTTTACGGCCTTTCGTGAAGCGGGATATAGTGCACAGCTTTTCCTTTTTAACTCAGCAAAAATGGGGGTTCCTCAAGCAAGAGAAAGAACTTTTTTTCTTGCTAGACGTAATGATTTAAACCTTTTACCCATCAAACCATCTTTTAAAGAATCACCAATTTCAGTAAGAGAAGCCTTTAAAGATATTAAAAAACATGGGAAAGTAAAACAAATTAGTTCTAACCTTCAAAAATTTTGGAAAAAAGTTAAACCAGGCGATCCTTTATCTAAAGCACATCCAAAAGGCCATTATTTTAATATGAGCGTTGTTAATCCAAATATTCCTGCTCGAACTGTTACAGCAACACAGGGATTAATGAAATGGGATGAACCCAGATATTTAAGTGAAGGAGAAATTCTTCGCATTCAATCATTCCCTGAAGACTACAATTTTCTTAAATCTGATCCTTGTTATGTTATGGGGATGAGTGTTCCACCTTTTATGACTCAGCGAGTGGCTTTAGAAATTGCTGAGAAATGGCTTATTCCAGAGGCTTCAAATGGCGGCTAAAGGATCTAGTAAAGCTGAAACTTTGATCCGTGTTCAAAGGTTTTCACGGATCATTGCTAATGGTGGAAGAAGGTCTGATTGCGTTCGGTATGCTTCAGAAAACTGGGGGGTGTCAGAAAGAACTGCAGATAACTATTTAGAGCAAGCTAGAGAAGCCCTCAAGGCTGATTGGGATATAGAGCGACCCCAAATGATTGCGGATCTTTTGAGCCAATGCAGCACCTTACAGATGGAAGCCAGAAGGGCTGGTCAATATCACATTGCGCTCGGTGCAATTAATACAGCAGCTAAATTAGCTTCTCTTTGCTCTTGACTATTCTTAAAGAATTAACAACTGGGCACGTTTTACATCCTGAAGGGTTTAAACCTTATGCAATTTCATTTGAAGAAAAAAAAGTAGAAACAAATTCTATTAAAGAGCGTATTTTCAACGGTTTATTAAATTATCAGCAAAATATCTGTAAGGATTTAGAACATAGAATTGTTGGCTTTTGTGCAGGTTATGGAGCAGGAAAAACAAGAACCTTATGTGCATGGACTACTTTATGTGCTCTTGATAACCCCGGTACGGTTGGGGCTGTTTTCGCTCCTACTGGTGCTTTGGTTCGTGATGTTGTCCAGCGTTCCCTTGAGGATTTTTGGGAAACAAATGAAATTAATTATGAATACAGAGCCTCGCCCTTACCCGAGTACAAATTAAATTTGCCTAATGGTGAGGTAACAGTCCTTTGTCGGTCAATGGAATCTTGGCAAAGAATTATTGGAGTTAACCTTAGTTTTATTGGATCAGATGAGTTAGACACAACCAAAAGTGATATTGCGCAAAAAGCAATTGAAAAGTTTCTTGGAAGATTAAGAGCAGGGCAGCGTAGACAATTAGGTCTTTTTTCTACACCCGAAGGCTTTGGAACCTTCTATAATTTGTTTGTCCGAGAAGGTCACAAGGAAGACCGAGCACTCTACAAAGCTCGTACAAAAGATAATCCTTATCTTCCTGATGATTTTCTTCAAGCATTACTTGACAATTATCCAGCTTCTTTAGTTAAAGCCTATACAGAAGGCGAGTTTTGTAATCTTCAAACGGGTGCAGTTTATGACCGTTTTGATCGAGCAAAGCATGTAACTAAAGATATGCCTGACCACTCAGAAGAAATTATTAGAGTTGGTTGTGACTTTAACGTTGGAAACTGCAATGCAGCTATTGGAGTAATTAGCAAAGGGCATTTATACATTTTTGATGAGATTGGAGGAGCACATGACACAGATTCAATGGCTGACCAATTGCGAGAAAAATTTCCGCACAGTACGATTTATGCATATCCAGACGCTTCAGGTGGAAACAGAAGTACAAATGCTGCAAAGACCGACATCCAACTTTTGCAGCAAAGACGGATTACAAACTTATCAGGCTCAAGCAATCCTTACGTCCGAGATAGAGTTGCAGCAGTTCAAGCAATGTTGTGCAATGGAAAAGATGAAGTAAAATTGCATATTCATCCTCGTTGTAAAAAAACAATTGAGTCTTTAGAGCTTCAAGCTTATGCAGAGGATGGCACTCCAGATAAAACTCAAAACTTAGATCACATGGCTGATTCGCTTGGTTATTTAATATGGAAAGAGTTCAATCCATTACACATGCACTCTGGTCGTGGTACTGGAATTAGGATTTACTAGAACTCTTGTTTAAACTGTTTACATAACCAAAGAGGTTCATCGTGTATAGCGGCTACAACTTTTATAAAAGAGAACAAGCTGGAGCAACAGCAGATATTTCAGATCCAAATGCTGCATGGCAAAACATGGAGCCTCATTGGGCATTAATTGAAGATTTAATGGGCGGATCTTATGAAATGAGAAGAAAGCACAGAAGATACTTGCCTCAAGAACCGCGTGAATTAGATGAAGCTTATGACAACAGACTTGCTCGTTCAGTTTGCCAACCTTATTACCAGCGACTTGAAAGAATGTTAGCTGGAATGTTAACAAGGAAACCAGTTAGGTTAAATGATGTCCCTGATGTTATTCGTGAGCAATTATTTGATGTAGACCTTCAAGGAAATGACTTAAATATTTGGACTTACGACACTGCAAGGAAAATGATTCGTTATGGGCATTGTGGCGTTTTAGTTGATGCTCCTGCCGATGCAAATGGTCGTCCTTATTGGGTTACATATACACCACGAGAAATTTTAGGTTGGAGAACAGAGTTAAAAAATGGGCAACAAAAATTTACTCAACTTAGGTTATTAGAAAAAGTAGTTGAACCTGAAGGAAAATATGGTGAAGAAATTATTGAACAAATACGTTTGTTAACACCGGGAGCTTTTGAAATCCATCGCCGAAATAGTGACGGTGATTTTCAATTATTTGACGAAGGAACTACAACTTTATCTGAAATTCCTTTTTCTGTTGCTTATTCCAACAGGATTAATATTTTAGAATCACGTCCTCCTATGGAAGATATTGCCGAACTTAATTTAAAGGCATATCAATGTGGCTCTGATCTTAGTAACCAATTACATATAAGCAGCGTTCCAATGCTGGCTTTTTATGGCTATCCACAAACTTCTGAGGAAGTTAGTGCAGGTCCAGGTGAAGCAATAGCTTTTCCTGCTGAAGGTCGTGCTGAATATATTGAACCAAGTGGAAAAAGTTTTGATGCTCAATATAAACAATTAGATCGAATAGCAGAACAAATTAACGAACTTGGCCTTGCATCAATATTGGGGCAAAAATTATCGGCAGAAACAGCAGAAGCAAAGCGAATAGATAGATCGCAAGGCGATAGCACGATGCAGGTGGTCGCACAACAGATGCAAGACATGATAGATAACTCTTTAGTATTCCATGCACAGTATTTAGGCAATAATGCAGCAGGTAGTAGTTTTGTTAATCGTGACTTCTTGGCGGCTCGTTTAGAACCTCAAGAAATTGGTAGCTTGTTGCAACTTTATACGGCTGGAACAATTACACAAGAAACGTTGTTGAAGCAATTACACGAAGGAGAAGTGCTTGGCGATGAGTTTGACGTTGAGGAAGAATTGGAGGCAACGCAACAGGCATCATTAATTGAAATGGAACAACCTCAAATTGAAGAAGAGGAAATAGAAGAAGAACCAGAAGACGAAAATGACGAGGCTGAATAAATGTCAACTACTGTTCCTGTTGGGGATGGGATACCTGCTGCGTTCTACCGCAATGCAATAGATCTAAATCGTTTTAGTAATAGCGTTTCTAAAAAGCTTGTTACTTCATATAACAATGTAATTCTTAAGGCTGTTGAACAATTAGAAAAAATAGAAAAGCAACCATTAAATAAACGCCCTGCTTATAAAACAGCAAGATTAAGAGCATTAATTAAACAAACAAAAGAAAGTTTAAACACATGGGCTGATGGAAGTGTTCAAGAATTAATTAGTGAGTTAGAAGGTGTTGCTAAAGTTCAAGCAGGTTTTATTGAAAAACAAATAAAAAATTCAATCCCTAAAGGGATGACAGAAAAAATTGTAGATGAAATTGGATATTCTGTAAGGTCTGTTGCTGTTAGTCCGTCATTTGCTAAGTCTGTTGTTAATACAGATCCAACAGCTTTAAACCTTTCTGTTTTAAGAAGTGATTTAGCAGGAGCAAAAGCACCAAAAGGAACTTTTAAATTAACAGCAAAAGAAGGACAAACAATAACTTTACCTAATGGAAATACTGTTAAGAAGTCATTTCGTGAGTTAGCAGCAGCAGAAGCAAAACAATTAAATCAAGTTGTTAGAACTGGTCTTTTATCTGGAAATACAACGCCTGAAATTGTTAAAGAGTTAGTAGGAAACTTACAAAAAGATCAAAAAGGTAGTTTAAGCCAGTTGCTTGCACAAGGAGGAGCAGTAACAAAAAGAGCAAATAGTCAAGTCACAACGATTGTTAGAACAACTGTTAATCAAGTTACAAATACAGCAAGCCAAGCTGTTTATAAAGCTAATCCTGATGTGACTGAAGAATATCGTTATGTTGCTACGCTTGATTCTCGAACTTCTCCTGTTTGTAGAGATTTAGATGGTCAAGTTTTTAAATACAATGAAGGTCCAGTGCCTCCTCAGCATTTTGGTTGTAGGTCTACAACTGTTGCTGTTATTAATTACAAAAAATATGGTTTTACCCCACCGCCTGTAGGGAAAAGAGCGAGTGCAGATGGGCCTGTTCCTGCAAATACAACTTATGGGAAATGGTTATATGGTGAACGTGTAAAAGGATCAAAATTTAAACCCGGCAAAGAACAGATTGCAGCATTAGGGGAACAGAAAGCAAAATATTTTAATCGCTTGTCAAATAAATATGGTCCTGACCAAGCGTTAAAGAAATTAATTAGAGAAGACAATACAGAAGTTTCTTTGGCTCAATTACAGAAGAAATATGGAAAGCCTGAAGACATAAAATCAAAAGCTAAAAAGACAAAACTTATTTCAGATAAGGAAAAGAAACAACTTTTAGATTTAGAAAAAACAACAGCAAAGATTTTAAAAGATATTGGGGCTGATCCAGCTTCTGTTTCTTCTTTATCAAAACAAATTGCTAAACAGCAACAAAAAGACTTAACAAAGGTTGTTAAAAAGCCTATTAAACTTGTACCAATAACACCTCAACAGAAGAAATTAATAGAAAAAGAAGTTAAAGAAAAATATGCAGGAGATTTAAAACCAAAAGTTGCAACTCTTCAAAAGCTAGATGATTCTACAAAAAATGTTTTGGAGAATTTCAAGAAAGTAGACCTAAAAAACAAGAAGCATCAGAACTGGTTTAACAATCAGAAACTCTTTAATGGCACGTTAATTCCTAAAGGTAAGTTTGATACGATCACACCTAAAGAACTTGGCAAGCTTGTAGAGAAGGACAAAATCAATAAGCTACAGCAGAAATTTAATAAAGCTTTTAAAAAATCATTGCTTCCTGCAAAACCTGTTAAGCCTCGTGCTCCGTTAAAGAAATGGGATGACAAGTCATTTATTCAAAAAAATATTGGAAGCACTGACACCAAGACACCACCACCACCTCGGATAGCTGTTAAAAATGGAAAGACAAAAACTGATGATCTTTATTGGAAACCTAATCCTAAAAATGCTGCTAAAGACTATGACATGACATTGCCACAGCTAAAAGATGCAGAAGAGCAAATAAGCAATTGGACAGGAAGTTACTTTAAAAATATTCGATCTATTCAAATAAAACAGGCAAGATCAGTAGGAAAGCAATTAAATCCAAATGAAATTAGCCTTTTAAATGGTTTGGAATACAGAAGAGGAATGACTTCATCTCAACTTGATTTGTTAGCTAGAAATGCTGACAAGATGGAAAGATATATTGCAAGATCACCTAAATGGAATGGAACACCACGCTTTATAAATGAGATTGACGAATTATCTAAAAATCCTTTTTATACAAAACAACCTAATGGAACAATTTTTAGAGGCATGACTGTTCACAAAAAAAATATTGTTGATCAAGTTCTTCAGAATATGGAGAGAGGCGAAGCTGTTTCTACAATGGAAAGTTGGTCAACAAGTGGAAGAACTGCTTTAAAATTTGCAAAAGGAGAAATAGGAGATGGTAATCATGGAATTGTATTTAGACATGTCAACAAACATGGAGTACCAATTGAACACCTAAACGGAATGAATGAAAGTGAGATATTGCAGCCAAGTGGAGTTAGGTATAAGGTTCTTAGCAAAAATACAAAAAACTGGACAGAAAAAATTGATGGACAGATGGAAGAGTACTCTATGACTGAAGTTGTTTTGCAAGCTATTTAAGATAGGCAGGTTTTTCAGAAAGATTTATTGTTTCTGTTTTAACTCCTTGCTCTTTTAAATAATTGTCTAGATCTTTGTCAATTTCTTTATTTGTTCTGTCGTCGTCAGGGTCAATATTGTAGCTAATCCCAATAGCTGTAAAGGGACTTTTATTAAGGTAAGGTTCTTTTTTTGCCATGAGCGTGGCTGCATTTTGACTCTTATCTTAATAAGATTAGTGACTTTTGTAAATGCAGTTGCTACTCTAGCTCACAAAACTTGTGGTTTTTATGCCTGACGAAACAACTGCTCCTGTGGAGCAAGCTGTTGATTCTGAAAAAGAGAATCTTAAAGCCGAACTAGATGCAATGCGTAAAAAAAACGCTGAGCTTTTAGATGATTACAAAAAAGCAAGAGAAAAAGCAAAAGCTGTTCCTGCTGATGTTGATGTTCAAGCCTTAATTGATTTTAAAAACAATGCTGAACAACTTGAACTTGAAAAACAAGGAAAATACACAGAAGCTAGATCAAAACTTGAGGAACAGTACAGAGAAAGATCAGCCGAAAAAGATAAAAAAATTACAGAACTTGAAACAAAAGTTCGAGAGCTGGAACTTATTTCCCCCGCCGTACAAGCCTTGGCGGAAATAGTACATGATCCAACTTTAGTCTTAAATAATTTCTTGCCTAAAGACAAAATTGAAGTTGATAATGGTGTTCCTGTTGTTGTTGATGGATACGAAAGAACACCTGTTAATGAGTGGGCAAAAGGAAAGTTGCCTGATTACATTTTAAAACAACCCAAACCGCAAGGTAGTGGTGCCCCTGCTGGTCGATCTAGTGGAGGTGAAATTCCTGCTGGAACTAAAAATCCATTTGCTCCTGAAACTTATAATGTGACAGAACAAATGAGGCTATATAGAACAGATAAAGATCTATATGATCGCTTGAAAAACTCAGTTAAACGCTAATATATTTGCATAAGGCAAAGTTGTGCTGAGCCGTAAGGGTTTGTGACCCACACCGTAAAACTAATTTCTTGTAATTTTTATGGCCACCGTAAGGTCGGACGTAATCATTCCTGAGGTCTTTACGCCGTATTTGATTGAGCAAACAACTCAGCGTGATGCCTTTTTGGCAAGCGGTGTGGTTCAACCAATGGCTGAGCTTAATGCGACTGAAGGTGGTGATTTTGTTAACGTTCCATTCTGGAAAGCAAACCTTTCTGGAGATTTTGAAGTTCTAAGTGATAGCACTTCTTTAACACCTGGAAAAATTCAGGCTGATAAGCAGATTTCTGTGATTCTTCATAGAGGTCGTGCATGGGAAGCAAGAGACTTGGCTGCTTTAGCTGCTGGCTCTGATCCTATGGCTGCTATTGGTTCAAAAGTTGGTGCTTATATTGCTAACCAAAGACAAAAAGATTTACTTTCAGTTCTTTCTGGAGTTTTTGGTTCAATTAATGCAAATGACAGTAATTCTGCTTTATTTGCTAATTGCATTGACTCAGAAAGTGGTGACACTCCAACATCTTTAAGTCCAAAGCATGTTGCAAAAGCAAAATCAATTCTTGGTGACGCTGGTGATCAACTTTCTGCTGTTTGTATGCACTCAAAAGTGTATTACGACTTAGTAGAACGTAAGTTAGTTGACTATGTTCTTGCCTCTGACACAAACGCAACTGCAACTGCTTCTGGTGGTTCTATTGCTCCTGCTTATGGCGGCAATGGCTCGGTTCCTACATATTGCGGGCTTCGAGTTATCGTTTCTGACGACGTTGCAACTACTGGTTCTGGTGCTTCTACCGAGTACTCAACCTACTTCTTTACACCTGGATCAATTGCATCTGGTGAGCAAGCAGGTCTAAGCACAGAAACTGATAGAGATATTCTTGCTAAATCAGACGCTATGGCTGTTGATTTGCATTACACATATCACACTGTTGGTACTAAGTGGGCTGTTACAACAACAAACCCAACTCGTACTCAACTTGAAACCGTAGCCAATTGGTCGAAAGTCTACGAGCAGAAGAACATCGGAATCGTTAGAGCAACTAACGTTTCTAATCAGGATTAGAGGTAAAAACTAATGCCATCTCAATTCGAAGTTACTGCTGGTAAAGCTGCTGGTCCTACAACTGGTGGAACTGTTACTCAAGCAACTAACAAGTCAACTGCTGTGACTCTTAATACAGAGTCAGGACAGATCACCATGAACAATGCTGCTCTAGCTGATGCAGCAGAAGTTACATTCCAAGTCAACAATGATCGTGTAGCTGCAACTGATGTTGTAGTTGTTAATCATGGTTCTGCTGGAACTGCTGGTGCTTATTGGTTAGTTGTTTCGGCTGTTGCTGCTGGTTCTTTTAAAGTTACTGTTGGAAATCTTTCTGGCGGTTCTTTAAGCCAAGCAATTGTCCTTAACTTTGTACTCTTAAAGGGTGCATCTAGCTAATGGGAATGTTCGCATTTAGGCGAATGAAGGAAAGGGAGGCTGCCGCACAGGTGGCCTCTATTCCTGTTGAAACTCCTAAACCAAAGACCAAAAAAAAGCGTAAAACTAAAGTTTCTTCTAATGGCAATAACGATAGTAGCGACAGCAGGAGCAGCTAACGCTAACAGCTATTTAACTCTTTCTGATACACAAGATCTAATTGATGGTCTGATGGAAGATGATGATGTTGTTGCTTGGGGAACTGCGACAACTGACCAAAAAAATAGAGCTTTATATTCAGCAACTCAACGGATTGACCGTGAAAGATTTTTAGGTGCAAGGGCAACAGATACACAAGCTTTGCAATGGCCTCGTACAGGAGTAAGAAAGCCTGATACTTATATCAATACTTATGCAACTGGGTTTCCTTTTCGTATAACAACAGATTATTTTACAGATACAGAAATTCCAGATCAAATAAAGAAAGCTTTAGCAGTTTTATCTGTTTATTTAAATAACAATAAAGACGGTCTTGGACTTAGTGGGTTAGAGGATTATCAAAACATTAAAGTTGGATCTTTGGATGCAACTCCTAATAATTATGGTGCTGTTGGTGCTGATCGTGTTCCACCAATGTTTGAAAGATACTTCACAGGCATTAGAATTAGTGGACCCGGTAACATCGCTGTAAAAAGAAGCTAATGGGAATTACTTATCCTGCTGCAATCATCATCACAGACACAAACGCCCATACTGGGAGGTTTGGAAAAATTACTTGTTTAACAGATTCGACTGTTACTTTAGTTTCTTCAAATGTCACCAAGAATGGTTCTTCAACTGTTTCTGGGATTGATTTAAAAGCAAGTACAGACATTGAAGGAGTTTTTACTAGCATTACCCAAACGAGTGCAGGGTCACTTATTGCTTACAGGATCTAATGGCTGTAAAACCTAAAGGCTTTAGGAAAGCTGCAAAGAAAGTTCTTAAAGCCGTTGGTGGTGATGTAACAATTCGTAAAGTTACAGGAAGTGCTTATAACACAACTACAGGAACAGTTGGAGAGACAACAGCAGATACAACTGTTAAAGGATTTGTTGAAGGTGTTATTGCAAGACAAGTTGATGATTTAGTAAAAGCAACTGACAAGCGTTTAACAATTGCTGCTTCTGATTTGGACTACACTCCAACAGTTTCAGATCGTGTTGTTATTAGTTCTAAGGTTTATCAAATAATCCGAGTCGAAACAACAGAACAAGGTAATACTGCTATTAGCTATGAACTAATTCTGAGGTTGTAATGGCTGCTAAATGGAAAGGCCCAAAGCCTGAAAAATTTGCATTTGTAATTGAGCAAAGAATGAACGCTTTGCTTAGTCAGGCTGTTTTACATACAGATACATTGTTAAAGCAAGAAAGCCCTGTTGACAAAGGACGATTTCAAAATAGTTGGCAAATAGGTGAAAACGGTACAGGCGAATATGACGGAGGAGAAGGTTTAGGCGAAGCACCTCCTGTCGGTATGAATTACAACGTAGGAAACGAAAAAATTGGAAATACTTATACAATTCATAACTCGCTTCCTTATGCTGAAGCATTAGCAGCAGGACATAGCCAACAAGCACCTGCTGGATGGATTCAACAAATTGCAAAAGACATGCAAGGCTGGATTCAAATCAATGCAAAACGAATTGGTAAGGACAGCGCATGAGCAGCACATTTAATGATGTTAGAGCAGCTATAGAGGGACGCATTGCTACAGAAATGGCATTAAGTCCTGCTTATCCTGTTGCTTATCAAAACGCTCCATTTACTCCACCAAACAACACTCCTTGGGTGCAAGTCTTTCTAAGATTTGGAACTAATAATTATGCAACATTACAAGCACCAGCAACAGGGGAATCGTTTAACCGTCAAACAGGCACTTTGGTTATTAATGTATTTAGTCCTTCTGGTGTTGGGGCAGGTGCAAACTTAACGATTGGAGAACGTATTAAAGATAAGTTTGACAGAGCTAAATTTAGTAGTATTATTTTTGATCCTTGTTCAGGATTAGCTACAATACAACCAGCAGAGCAAGAAGCGTTTTATCAAACGCAATTCTCAGCTACATTTGACGCATACTTAGATTGATCTAATCCAATGGCTGTTACTGTTTTATCAGGTACGTCTGGAGCCTTGTACTACAAACCTGCTGGTACAACAGGAACCTTCGGCCCTTCCAATGTCACCATAGCTGACGAAACTATGGCTGTTCAACCCTATTTAAATTTAAAAGTAGGAGATCCAGTTAAATTTCAAGTCGTTGATTCTTCTACAGGGGGATCAGGAACAGGTACTTTACCTACTGGACTAAGTGCTGGAACAACTTATTACGTTAGTGCTTACACCGCAAGTTCTGGACTTTTAAAAGTTTCAGCAACAAATGGTGGTTCTGATGTAAACATAACTGGTCAAGGAACAGCCGCAGCTCCTAATGAGTTTGAGGTTTATTACAACGATTACGCTGCTATTGGACAAGTTCAATCTTGGTCTTTTGAAGTGACAAGAGCAGAAATTGATGTAACGACTATTGGGCAATCAGTTGGTCAATACGCACCTTTTAAAAATTATATTCCGGGTTTTGCTGATGGTTCAGGCAATGCAAGTGTTTACGTTACTGACGAAGATGCTGCTTTATCTAACAGACTTGTAGAAGATGTTTTACAACGTCAGCAAGTAGGAGCAGCCTTTAGGCTTTATACAGATAAGCAATCCACTGAAGCTTTAAGTAGAAGTATTTCAATGGATGCTGCCTTACTTTCTGCAAGCTGGAACATTAACCCAGACGATGCTCAAATGGTTGAGATTGCCTTTAGGCCAACAGGTGTTCCAACCTTTGATTTTAGTACCACTTAATGTGTTTAATGCTATTGGGTCTTTATTTGTTTATCGAAGCCCCAAACCCGGACAGGGTTTTGCTTCCTTTTTGCGTTATTTACCAAATAGGAAATTAAGGCAGTTAGCAGGAACAACAAGTCATTATGACAAGACAAGATTAATTCACATGATCTTGGCAGATAGAAATAGAGGCTAGCCGTATGGCTGGCCTTTATTATTATTGATATAATTCATGCAATTGGATCTTTTTATGTCTGCTAGTCAAAGAAAACTTAGTCCTTTAGATCGTTTAAAAAAGGCTTCTAATTTAACACCTGCTAAAAAGACAGTTAGGCTTAGTGATGGTACGGACTTTGAGTTTTGGTGTACTCCCATGACAATGGCAGAAAGGGAGCAAGCACAGAAAGGAGCAAAGGATGACGCTAATCTTTTTGCTGTTCGTTTATTCGTTCGTAAAGCAATGTTTGAAGATGGGAGAAGAATGTTTGCTGCTGGTCAAATTGACGAATTGAAGAATGATGTTAGTGCAGAAAATATGGACAAGTTGATGTTGGCAATGTTGCCAGATCAAGAGGAGGTAGATGACCTTGACCCAAAAGAATAAAAGAAGCACTTAAAAAAGATAATTTATTACAACTTGAATTAGGAGTAGCGAAAGAATTGGGCTATACGTTGCAGGAATTAAATCAAAAAATTACACAAGAAGAGCTGTTAATTTGGTCTGCTTATTTTGATCTTTTAAACGAAGAACACGAAAATAATATGAGAAGGGCAAAGTACCGCTAATATCTATACATAACAGAAAGCTGAAATGTGACCTCGTTAATTTCAACAGTTGGAATAAGATATGACGATTTTGGGACACCAGCCAAATTAAAGAAGACTGCTGAAGCTGCAAAGAAAACAGAAAAGGCATTTGATCAATTAGGAGGGAAAGCAGGGAAAGCAGCTAAAGGTGTTGGGTTATTTGGGAAGGCTTCAGTTGCAGCAGGAGCAGGAGCAAAAATTGGAGCTGTAGGAGTTAGAGCGTTTGGTGCCGCTGTTAAAACTGCTGTTTTACCTCTTCTTGCTTTCACAACTGCACTTACAGGAATAACAGCAATTTTTGGAACAATGAAAGAAATGGACTTTGCAGCAGCAAAGTTTGAAACTTTAGGAGGTGATTCTGATGCTTTAATTGGAAAATTAAAAACATTAAGTATTGAATTAAACGGGGCAGCAGATACAGCCGAATTAACTGGAGCTGCTTATGACGTGGCTTCTGCTGGTTTCACAGATGCTGCTGATGCTGCAATGATATTAAAAGCAGCAAGTCTTGGTGCTACTGGTGGTTTTACTGATATAAACACGGCTGGAGGAGCTGCTGTAAAAGTATTAAACGCTTATGGAATGGGAGCCGACCAAGCTGCTGCTTTGATGGATAAATTTGCCCAAACGCAGGCAGACGGCATTATCACTATTGGTCAGTATTCTCAAAACATAGGTAAAGTTGCAACTACAGCAGCAGGTTTAAAAGTTCCATTAAAAGAAGTTAATGCTGTTATTGCTCAATCAACAGCAGCAGGTACAAATATAGAAACAGCGTTTACAGGTTTAAACTCAGCACTTGCAAAAATATCTAGTGGGCAAGCTGGGAAAAAATTAGGAATTGATTTAAACGAGGCAACTTTAAGAACTGAAGGGTTATCTGGAGCACTTAAAAAATTAGAAGGATTTAGTACTGGTGAGTTGCAACAAGCGTTTGGAATTGAAGCGTTTAAAGGTATTCAAGTAGCAATACAAGACACAGAAAAATTAAATCAATTAATTGCTAATCAAGCTGATTCACAAGGAAGAGCAAAAGAAGCTGCTGCTATCGCAGGTGACACAATACAAGGTGCAGTAAAAAGATTAAGTTCATCATTTAAAAATATTTTTGCCGATCAATCAGTGTTAGGAGAAATTATTAAAAGAACAATTCAAGGTGTATCTGTTTTAGTTGATATTATCGGGATGCTTGACAAGGTTGTTAAGGCAGTCTTTAGCGTCTTTAGTGGATTTGGTAGTGCTATTGCAGAATCATTAGGAATAGGTGAAAGCTCTATTGTTTCTATGACAGACGCATGGACAAACGTCCAATTAGAATTTGATAGAGGAATAAAATTGGCAACTGTTTTATTTTCTAGTCTTGGAAAAATAATTGGTTCAGTTGCTTTAGCTTTTGAACCTTTATACAAAGCTGTTCCTGATTGGATAGCCGATGCAAAAGAAAGGTTTATTAATTTCACGACTAATTTAACTAATTTATTTAAAGGATTAGCAGAAAAGTTAGCAGAAATTTTTCGTAAGATTTTTGGTTGGATTGGAGAAGGAATTAAAAAAGTTTGGGATTTAATACCAGAACCATTAAAGGAATTTTTAAAAGGTGCAGGAGAAAAAGTTACTGATGTTGCTGGAAATGTTGCTGGAGGACTTCAAGCAGGTTTTACAAAAGGTATGGGCCAAGTTGGTGATTTATGGAAAGACATGAACACAGGAGAAGACGGTAAGGCTCGAATAGTTGATATGACGAAATTCCAAAAAGCATTAGCAGAAGCAGGTGGCGACATTAATGCAGCTTGGAAAGAATATCTAAACACAACTAAGGAAGTAAATAAACAAATTAAGGAAGGAAAGAAAGATACAGAAAATACAACTCCTTCTGTTAATAAATTAAAAGAAGCATTTGAGAAAGTTAAAGAAACTATTGCGACTGGATTACATAATGCTGTTATGGGATTAATAGATGGAACTAAATCGCTTAGTGAATCTCTTGCTGGTATTGCTAAACAAATTGGAAGTCTGATGTTACAACAAGCAATATTTAGTCAGTTTGGACTGGCAGGTCCATTAAGCAAGTCTGCTGAAGGTTCTTATATTGCTAACGGTATTAGACCATTTAATCAAGGTGGTCTAGTTACTAAACCTACAATGGGGCTTGTAGGAGAAGCAGGAGAGGATGAATATATAATCCCAGCCTCTAAGATGGCTCAGTCAATGCAACGGTATTCAGCAGGTGCTAGGGGTGAATCTGTTATCCCTGGGACTGGTCAATCATCTGCAGGAGGTGGAGCTGATGCACAAACAACTGTTAATTACTCTGGTCCAATATTGAACTTTAACTCTGAAGAATTTGTTCCTAAATCTGCTATTGGTCAAATTATTAATAGTGCAGCCTCTAGGGGTGCAGTAGCAGGAGAATCTAGAACTTTGTCTACGTTAAGGAATAGTAGAAGCACTAGATCAAGGTTGGGTATGTAATGACAGTTGTTGCTCTAACTGCTTTTATAACTGTCTTCGATAGTGAGGGGAACAGTATATCTTCTGGGGCAAGTAAGTTTCAGAATGGCAAACATGGACCTGTTGATGGTCATGCTTATTTGTCTTTTATCTATCAGGGGGCAGCGATGAATAGATCAGGAGACAATTTAGAAGCGTCTCTTATTCTTGCTAATAATCCTTTAAGTATGGGCTATGTCAAAGAGTTTGTAGAGAAAAAATATTATATACAGGTTGAAACTTACTTAATGACACCTGATTTTAATAAGGACACTGCAGCAGCAAATAATGGAAGAATTACTGGTGAGTACTGGTTAGCTGCTGGAATGAGATACGATCCAGAATCAATTGAACTGTTGTTAAGTTCTGCTATTGATGCTGTTGGTGCAAACGCTCCACAACAAACATTGACTAGGCAAAGGTGCTCTCATCTTCCTCTGACAGGGCAACTACAAAATCTTTGAAGCCTTATGAATTAATAGGACTTGAATATCGTTTAGGTTCTGATCCTGCTATACATGGCACTGGAGATTGCCTTTCTTTGGTTCGTACAGTATTAGCTAATTATGGTTTTACTGTTCCAAAAGGAGAGCGTGATTGGTATCGAAGATTAAGAAGAAAAGACTATAGTATCTTTTTTGAAGAATTAAATAGGTGGGGAGTTGAATCACCCCCTAAACTAGGAACAATTGGTTTATGTCATAGCGAAAATGATTCTTATGGCATGGCTGCTTATTACGAGGAAGGATGGCTGAGCTACCGAAGAACATTAGAAAGCCAGGTGGTGATTTGGTCGCCGCTAGAAGCCCTTTCACTCGCAGGATGTTACTTCCAACGGAAGCCGATCTCTGCAATGTCCTTGGATTAACAGAAGAGGAATATTTTAAATTTTTAGAAGGTGTAGCAGCAAAAATAAAAGAACGTCCAGAAGCTTATGGATTAGTTCCTGATATCAGATGTGATCCCGTAACTGGACTTGCTCTATGGCAAACAGTTGGGACTAAAGTCACACTGACTTGGCTTGGGCAAGTTGCTGTCGGTGTTGCTTTAAGTTTCGTCAGTTACTTATTAACTCCCAAACCTCCAAGTCAGAAACAGGGTACACAACAACGAACAGCAGATATAGGTGGTACTAAAAGGTTTGCACCACATTTTAGTTTCAATAGTATTCAGGATTTAGCAAATTTAGGAGATTTAATTCCTCTAGTTTTTTCAAATAGAGGGTCTGATATAAATAATGGAGAAAATCCTAATGGTGGAGTAAGAGTCAATTCACAACTTCTTTGGAGTCAGCTTGTCTCTTTAGGCAGTTACCAACAATTAAAAATACTTGCCTTATTTTCTTTAGGAGAAATAGCTAGAAGACCAGATTTAAAAGGGTACGCAATAGGTGATTTATTATTAGAAAACTATCATGCAGAAAAGATTTATAAGTTTGACTATGTTGGATCAGAAGGTCTAAACGTACCTTTTCAAGTAAATGCAATACCAAACGCAGCAGGAGATAATATTCCTTTTTCTGAAGATCCAGAATTAGGTCATATTTTTAGAGTTGATGATAAAAGATATTTTTGTGGAACAAGAAATCCAACGACACAGGCAACATTTGGGTTAAGCAACCCTATGCCTAATGCAACTGCTTATAGGTTGCCTTATGAGTTGGTTAGAACTCCTAGTGATATGGATACTGATTCAGGTAGACCAGGTTATCGAATTACGTTGAAAAAGAGAAGAAAACTTCTTGGATATTGGCCTATGAGAGCAGGTTTTTATCAAGGAGGACAAAATGAGCTTGAGCAAACAGGAAATGCCTTTTTAAGTGTAGGTGAGGAACTTACTTATCAGATATTAGGTAGTGGAGATGTAGACCAAAATGGGATACCAATACCTTACTCAGGAGAGTATGGGTATCAACAAGATAATAGTGGTAAGGATTTCACAATGGAACCTCATGGTTTATCTGACGTAAACGCTGCCACTACAACGATAAGAGAAGCAACTGATTCTTATTTAGCTGTAGGTGAACAATACATGGCGGGGACAGCTTTGGTAAGCTGCATTTCTATAGCGAATGAAGACGGAACAATTCCAGCAGAACCGTGGGACGGCAAACAGAATAGAGAGTTTAAATTTAAGGTTATAGAAACGGGTTTGTTTGAAAGGGTAGGTATACGGGATGCCCAAGGAAATCTTAGAGGAGCAGACGGTGACTTAAATTTGCATGTATCGAACCCTAACTGGGATGTAAGTGGAAATTTCTTTTGTGTAAAGCCTGGAGGTAATGATGAAAAATATTATTACAAACAAATCCCTAAAGACTTACTTAATTCAAATACTACTTATGTACTTCAAAAAGTTTCGTTAGGTACTATTTCTAACAATAGACGATGCCATATCACCGAAATAGGAATTAAGTCAAAAGTATTCAAACAAATTCAAACAGCAAATGTAAACAGTAAACCCACTGAAAAAGAAATTCACGATATTTATGATAAAAAATCTACTTTACAATTGGGAAATATAAATAAATACGTTACTAGATATAGCTTTTTTAGGTTACAAGTTAGAAAACTTGGAGATGAAGATTGGATTACTTTGGCTCCTAATTTTCTAAATCATTTAGGGATATTTGCTGTAAGAGGGTGTACACCTGAAGAGCAATTTAATTATATAAGAATAGTTCAACCTGGTTTTGATCAATATGAATATAGATTTTTACCTGTTCCTGGGGCTTTTGTTGTAAAAAATGTTTTAGGAAGACCAGGCTCTGCAACTTTTTCTGATCTATCTGTATGTTTGTTAAATGCAAATATTTCCAGAACTCCTGGTTCTGTTGCTTCATTTAAAAGTAGTAATGGTGGTTATGACGTTAAGTTTGCAGGAGAACTGTTTCATGCTTTAAACACAGATAAACTAAGTAACCCAGAGTGGAATTTAGGTCATGCAACTACAGTTTTTACAGGCTCACCTGGCACGAAAATTAATAGTTTGAGCAAATATTACGCAGGAAGTCGTGATGATTACACTATCTCTAACTTTCCGTTTGCAAGACAAAATCATTTTGTATATGAGAATGTATTTTATTACCCAGGTTACGGAGGCTACCAAGAAGGCGACGCACACACTCTTATGATGAAATTCGAGAATCACCCTGAGCCAGGGGATACTACATGGAGTCTTTTTCTAAATAAATACTTACATGGGCCAAAAAAGACTGTACTTAACAAACCAAATCTTTTACAGGGTAGGTTTTGGGGATCACAGACAAGAAAGCCAGCAGATCTTAGACCTATTGAATTTCATTACACGCTAGTAGATGACAATGGTAAAGCTTATGCAGGAGGAAAATTCATCCCTGGAAATATAGTTTCAACTCCTGATAGTGGCCGTTATGATGGTAACACTCGTAGATGGTATTTCTCAGTTACAAGGGAAGAGCAGCTACCTATAAATAGAGCACCAAGTTTCGGACCTCAGGAAGTAAGTCTTGCAACAGATCCAGGTGATCCAGGTTCGAATGCGACGGCAAGGGTTACAGTTTATTCTGATGATGGCAGTGGTAGTAATCAGAAATGGTTCGCAGAGTGGGAGTTAAGCAATACAGGTAATGGTGATTATGAAGACGGGCAACCTGTCGAGCTTAGTGGAAGTACTTTAGGTATAAGTGAAGATATAAGACTTACAGTAAACGTTGATGCTGCTGGACAACGAGAGTATGGAGATGAGATAGAAAAAAATCTAAACATATATGATGCCGCTTCTGATTTTTGGACGTTTGAGGGGGACCAATCAAGTCATTTGGATGGACCAGAGCATCAGATTACATACTGTAATGAAATCATAGAAACAGAAGGGGATAGAAGCGTAGGGGAACCAGCCACTTATCAGGATTTGTCCTATGCAGGATTGAGAGTAGATAGTTCAAAAGAATGGACTAATTTTTCTCAATTTTCTGCTTATTTCAAAAAAGGTGTCAAAGTAGAAAGTTTACTAGGAGGCTCTAATAGAGCTACCTGTTTATTCCCTGAGATTGCATACGCATTGTTGACAGATACTAAAATAGGGGCTGGAAAAATAATCAGTAAGTCTGCGGTTGACCGTTCAAATATGGAAATAGCAGCAAAGTTTTGTAGAGCTAATGGTTTCTTTTGGGATGGAATGATTTCTGATCGAGTAAATTTAAGAGAATTTATTTATCAACAGGCACTCTATTGTTTATTAGATTTTACGATTATTGGGGGTAAATTTAGTCTTTATCCTACTGTTCCTTTTGATCCTAATACGTTTAAGATTGATTTAGACGGACAACATTCAAAGCCAAAAATCAAAGCAATGTTTACTGATGGAAACATAAAAGATTTAGAAGTTTCTTTTTTAAGTTCTGAGGATCGTCAAACTTTTAAAGCTAATGTTCTTTATAGGCAGGAGAAGGAAAACGGATTCCCTGAAATAAAATCTGATATTGTTAGACTTTTTGGCCCTCAATATAATGATGACCCTATTGAAACATATGATTTAAGTGGCTTTTGTACGAGTGCTTCTGCTGCTCATACTTTCGCAATGTATATGTTAGCTTTACGCAAACATTTAGATCATACAGTTAGTTTTAAAACTGCACCTAATTACATTGTGGGGGTAAGACCAGGGGATTATATTAAAGTTTTTTCCACAACTCAACACGTAAATAGGTTTAATAACGGTGCAATTTTGGATGATGGAACAGTTGTTAGTCAAGATCCAATTACAGGTTCTAAAAATATTTATTATTGGAAACCTTCAAAAGTAATAAATAATGAAATGATGCCAGTTGAGGAAGCAAATGTTAATTTTTCCAATACAAGTGCTGTTAAAGCTTTTGCTGGTTCGTTATTTACGATAAAAGAGACAGGAGTTTCTGATCAATGTTACAAGGTAGAAAGCATTACATATGGAGAAGGAGGAATGGTTGATGTAGTTGGTTCATACGCACAGTTAACAGATGACGGTAAGCTAGAGATGCTCCAAAATTGGGAGAGTAATACTAATCCTCTCTTTATGATCGAAGAATAATGGCAACAGCACAACCATTCCCTACCGTTAAACCAACTTCTAGAAGTTATAACCCTGGGACGTATCCAAGTACCACGTTTGAATCGTTAGACGGTACAAAGACACATCTTCGTTTTGGTAATAGACGAGTTAATGCAACTTTGACTCTAGGTTTTTCAAATATTTCTGATGCTGATGCTGCTTTGATTTTGGCCAACTATGAAAATGTAAATTCTGATTGGGATTACGTTACTTTTAATCGTGGTTATGCGACTTCAGGTGTTACTGACACTAGCCTTTTAGCTTATTTGAAAGAGTCTGGATCAAGTCTCAAATGGAGATATTCTGGACCTCCAAGTGTCACAAGTAGTTTTAAAGGAAAGAGTAATGTTAGTTGTAGTTTTGTTGCTTGCCTAGATTCACCGTAGAATAGACTCAATGTTTTAATTTAAGGTCGTGGGA
>VTLG01014547.1_pt1 | contig 42237 bp, 52 predicted proteins | sample 4694571 | NCBI WGS metagenome assembly VTLG01 (sample SAMN12604809, study PRJNA352737) | marine metagenome | biome: ENVO:00000447; feature: ENVO:00000209|ENVO:00000569|ENVO:01000036; material: ENVO:00002151; isolation source: viral sequences binned using virsorter ...
AATTTTTGTTTTTGTATATCTATTTTTGTTTTTGAGCTATCACTTAATTTAGTAAAATTTGGACTATTTTTTAACACCTGTATATCTGCCAGAGTTAATTTTTGAGGATCTAGAACGTCCATAGTAACTTTTGAAACAGGTACTTCCGGCCCTGAAGGGAATAGTGAAGGTGCATTTATATTCATATTTTCACGAGATAATAAATCAAAAGGAGCACCAACTTTAGATTTTACGCTACCAGCAACAAAATCTTCTTTATTTTTTGCTTCTTTTTCATCTCCAGTTAAATCTGGTAATGGTTCTGTAATAACTTCTGGAACAGGATATCCTATAAATTCTTCAGCAGGTGGCGGTGGTGCTACATCACTGTCTCCAGTTATACTTTCTTCTTCTACAGACTTTCTTAGTGCATTTTTCAATGCTAGTTCTTCGCCTACCCAAGGAAGACCATATTCTAAATTTTTTATTTGAGTATCAGAAAGATAACTATCTCTTTTTAATGCCTTTAGTAATGCTTGCTCTAATTTTTCGTCATCTACTCCTACTAACGACCACGTATCCCATAGATTTTTCATCATATATGTTTTATCGTGTGGATGCAAAGCGACTTTATATTGGTTATTTTTTGTTTTCGTATACCCTACATTAAAGGTAGAATTGTTTACAGTAACTTCTTTAAAACCTAAAAATGAACTTAAATCCTCATCTCTTTGTAATTCAGCCATACTTTTTCCTATTAAGCTGTCTTCACCAGTATAAGAAAAATTTGCCACAACTGGCATACCCACTCTATGATCTTCTTTTTCTCCATCACCCATTAACATTACTGTTCCAAGCATTCCAAAAGGACTACTTAAAAAAGCAGGTACACCTATTTGAAGTCCCACATGGCCTATCATTTGTGATAACGATGTTTCTAAAAATACATTACTAAAATACTGTAAACTTTCTTGAATTTTAGTAGGATCAGTTAAATTATCAAGATGTGTAGTTAATTCAGTTAATTCATCACCAATGAATTGAATTGTATTTTCTACTGGTCCCGGATCTGTAAAAAAAGATGTCAGATCTTCATTGATACTTTTAACTGTTTCAACAGCGTCATTATAAGATCCTTCTAAACCTTCTTTTAATTTTGCACCAATATTATGAAATGTATTAGTTAAACTTCCAGTATCAATACCATAAGTGTTTAATAAATCTGCATCTATCGCTTCAAATCTTTTTGCCATTTCTTCTAGCGATAAATTTTTAATTAAATTGTCTTTATACTGTTGTAAATTTGGGGGTTGAAAAAGAGATGTTGTATCACTCTCTGTAAATAACGCATTAATTTGAGATTCGTAATTTTCTTTTGCAGGAGCATCATCTCCTAATTGTTGTTCAACTGTACTCACAGAAGATACAGAAGGTTCTACAGCAGGGGATGCAACACTTTTAGGACTTTCGACAAAACTAGGTTGTTCTGGGAGATATGCTGTTTTTTGTATTTGTGATAAACTACTGGCAAAAGGTGGTTGTGAATATACGGCAGCACCTCCATAATCTTTAAACTGCCCATAAAATCCTTTAGCAGATGAACCTTTTGGGACATTCGGTAAATACTCATGGGAATACAACGGAGTTTGTGTATCTATTTTACTTTTTACATCTGCTACAGACAACGTTTTAGGTTGAGCCGACATTACACTTTGTATTGCAGGTTCTTCTTGTTGTTCAGGTGTATTAGTATTAAGTTGTTCTGCCATTATTTTTATTTACTTCTACGGTAGCATTAGCCGATTGTTTAAGTTTGAGGAGCATTTCCAGTAAAGCCAGCTTCCCCTGCAGTCGGCGAACCTCCAATTCCGATTCCTCCACCACCAACCGCTGTCTCATCATTGGGGCCAGTTCCTTGAGGTACTCCTCCAACGCCTCCCATGCCTGTTGGTTGTTGACCAGTGGCAGGAGCAACTTCGCCTGTTGTTCGTTCATTCAAACCTCTTAATATTTCTGCAAATACTGCTGCTTCATTAGTATCATTAACAAGAGCATCAGGATCTATGTCTTGGCTTATTGCCAATTCTCGTATCAAATTAGGAATCTTAATAAAGGGTGCTAACATTGGATTTGCCACTGTCTGCAACAATGCTGTTAACCTTTGTGACCTGACTTCTTTTTGTATAACAGCACTTGTACCTTTAGGTTTTATTTCCAAATCACCTATTTTTTCTGGTGTTTTGTCATTAAATTGCATGTTCCATTGAAAGAAAGCTTCCCCTAAAGGTTTTAGCAAAAAGTCATCTACATTTTTTATAACAGTTTTAATACTTAAACCTGCACTGGACATCAACATACTGAGTCCTGCTGCAGTACGCCCAGTACCAGTAACACCTGTTTGCCCATGTGTAATACTGGGTATCCCTGTTTGCTCGTCAGATAATTGTCGGGCTTTATCGTACATTTGCATATTTTCACCTGCAGTACTCGGAAACTTGATAGCATTAACAGCAGTGCCAGTAACACCTGATTGTCTACGGAATACTTTACCGGGAAATACATCATAAGACTGACCGGGTACTAATTGGGTTTCATCTATGTCAAATACTAAGTGTCCTGCTAAAGCAAGGTTGTCTATAGCCATACGCATATGACCATTCATTAACATTTGGCTATCTTCCATATTCTCAGCTACACCAACCCCAAATAGTTGATATGGGTTGAGTTCAAAAGGAAAGGAATGGTACGGTATACGTGCCGGAATAAATGGGTTTACAACAAAACGTAAAACTTCATTACCACATATCCATACATTTACTTGAACGGAGTCCATATCCGTTTCAATTTCCCCCATATCCATGCCAAACTCTTTTGCAAGGTTGATATCCAAGTTACCCCAATACTCATACACTTCATAACGATTCGACATATAGGTCGGATCATCCTCATTAGCATGGAGTGAAGACTCGAAATAACGTTCTTGATAGTTTGGCCCACCACCGATAACATTGATAATAGCTTCTTCTTCAAAGTGTGGACGATTGATAAGATCACGTAATTGCTCCCTGTTCATTCTGTGTCTTTGTATAACATACTCTGCATCGTTAATGTTTGTAGCACTAGGGTCAGGATAAAAATCCCAACAGCTTACTGCTTCTACTCTAGGTACAATTTTATCATATGGATCATACGCCTTTCCTTGGCCTTCTTCCCCCATTGTCCAATTGTGCACAGTCTTTGTATAATTAAATGGCCCCTTTATAACACCAGTACCTAATAGAGCACATTCAAATATAGAATGACGTAATACTGTAACAGCACTTGTATCGAGAAGTTGATCGTGTATGCATTTTTCCATAACCTTTGCAGATTCTGCTGCAGGTTGTATTTGTGGTTCTCCCATTCTTGCTGGCCCTGAAGCTAAGTTAGCCCCTTCGTACTTATCTTTTAAACCACCTAATTCTGCAGCTTTTAGGCCTTTTTGTTGTTGTTGTTGTTGTTGTTGTGCTACAGGTGTTGCTTGCGTTGCACCCGGTAATAATTCATTACCGTCACCTTCAAAACCATAATGCCCAAAGTCTTCTTGTACTGGTTGTTTACTTAAATGTGCAAACTCATCTATACCTTCTGGCATAGGAGAATGCTCAACTGATATGGGAAACTTATTGTTAGCAAAAAGTATGTCTACAATTTGTCCGTAGGCTGCAAGTACTTTTGTCTTGGTTATTTTAATGAAGACCTGACTACGTTCATTATTACGGTATTGTGTAGAAGAATCATAGATACCACGATAGTTCTTGTACGCTTTTAACCAACGCTGTTCTTCTAACTGCCTACCATTCTCCGCATCATTAAAACGCTGTAATATTGTACCTACAATACCAGTAGCGTCTTCTGCTTCAGGCACACGGCTCATCCCCTCTGTATCATCTTTTACAGATGGGGCATTATCATCTTCACTATCATCAATAGCCATACTTTGTTACCTTAATGTATATTTAAAAGATACTACTCTCCGTAGTATTGCATAAGCTCTTGCTACTAGCTCTTTTGTTTGCATTGTTTAGATGCCTTGTTTGCTTGCAGCCATAATCATACCAGCTTGACCCATGTGCTTGTTACCGCTTTCTGAAGGAAAGTCTTCTGTGAGGACACCTTGTTTTGTCCCTACACCAAACTCTAGCTTCTCACGATATAAGGCATCTTCTTTAGCATCACTAAATTCGCCTTGCTTCTTCATTTGTCCCATAATGTATCCTTTTCCGTACATATGTTTATTTCCTTGTGGCATAGTATTTACTCCTTAGTTAGTTTGTGGTATAAAACCTTGATACTCTTCTGAAAATGTTTTAAATTTATCTTGTCTTTTTGGTAAAGCTGTCTTAGCTTTTTCTAAAAATTCTGTTGTTACTCCTTCAGGTATATCTTTTCGTCTAGAAGCAGGAAAAGGTTGCATTTCTTCACTTTTAAACAATTTACTACGAGGATCACCTATATTTTCTTGCATACGCTCTAATAATATATCTCTTCTCTCTCGTTCACCAGTTCCTTCTTGCATTTCATCAATACGTTTTTCTGTTGAACCCGGAGTTTCTAATTCTTCAACAGATCTTCCTTCTAATGCTTCTTGTATTTGTGTAAGTGGATCTCCACTATCAGGATCAGATCCTGCAGGTTTAGGTAACATTACTTCTGTACCTAATTCTAATGCTACTTCTGCTGCTTTAACTGGAGGAGGAGTTAAAAAAGTTAATCCTTTAGCAAGCATAGCTGCTGTTAGAGTTTTTTTACCTATTCCTTTTGAAGCATTTAAAAAATTAGGATCATTTAAATCAATATTACCTTTTGCTTTTAAATCGGCTATTTTTTGTGCTATTGTTTCTCGTGTTTGTTGAGCTTTTCCTTTTTTTAAATCTGCAACCTGTTGACCTAACTTCGTTGCTTCGGTAATTTGTCTACGTAAACTTTTTAATTCTCCAGCAACTGCTTCACCAAATGTTTTCATAACTCGTTTAAAAGAATTTACTTGTTCTGTTACTTGTGCAGATGTCATAGCTACAACTTCAGAAGCTGCTTGACTTACGAGTGTAACAGGAGTTTTTTCTGTTAAAGATATATTTTTTAAAGTTTTAGCTGCTCGTTCATAACCATGTTGTTTTAGAAAATTTTTAGGAGATAATCCTTTATTTTCAGGTATGCTTACAACACCATTTTCATCTGTTGAAAATAGTATATCTTCTAAAAATAATTTAGAGAACACATCAACTGCTTTTAATTTACCTAGTTGAGATCGTCTTGCTGTTCGTTCAGCTTTATAGTGCATCCCCATATGAAAATCGCCTTTATGACCTAAAAGATCATTAGCAATATCTTTACCATACTCTTCTTCAATAATATCATATAAATTACTACGTAAATCTTTTATAGAAAACAATTTTTGTTTATTTGTGTTTTTATCTATAATTTCTAAATCACTAGCTTTTAAACTTTGTCTTACATTATCATTAACTACATCTCTGAAAGTTTTTTCAGGTATATCTTGAGGAAATAAATGAGTGCGTCCTAAATCTTCAGCAATTTCAGCTTGTTCTTGTAAAATTGCGTTGGCTGTCATTCCTAAATCAAGATCTACAAATTTTCCTTTGTTATATACACGTACTTTTTTATATTTAGGATCATAATAGTTCTTTTCATCTACACGTAAATCTGGATCTTCAGGAAGTATTTCTAAACGTAAAATGTCTGGATTACGTATACCTGTAAATAATTTAACCATAGCAAATGTTTTAATATCTTTATTATCAATAGCAGCAAAACCTTCATTAATTGCTTTATGAAATTCCCAAGGAGCAGGATATCTCACATTTGCCATTGTTCTTAATCCTTTAGTATTAAAACTTTTTACAGGATCTTTACCTCTAGCCTTTTCAAAACTTTCAACATTATTGGTAATTTCTAAATCTAATCTAGCATTTTTAGCAGCATTAACTAAAGTTTTTAAAGCGTGACCATACGTTTTCTTTTCTTTTATACCACTTTTTGTTTTATTTTGTTTTTCTACAATTTTTTCTAAAGCTTTTACATCATTAACTGCTGACAGATCTGAATTTCTAGATATGTTATGTTCTCTTTCTAACCAATCTACTATTCTGCCCATCCTTCTTTTATTTTCTTTAACATTTTCATCCAGCATTTGCGTATTAGCATCATATTCTTTAAATTTATAATCTAAAGCTTGTTGAATAGTTACACCAGTTTTCTTTTTAGCCATAACTTAATATCCAAAGATCTGATTAATAGGTTGGTACGTCTGTTCTTTTACTTTATTGATCATTCCGGCATGGGGCAGACCAGTTTGCCGTGTCATACACATGTAACGTAAGGCATCATAAGCGTGGTCTTCGGCTCTGGTATCTACATCTTCTGAGTTTGTTTTGGACAAAGGAAGGGTAGGTAACGTCCTTATTAAGTTAGTACACGTAGCAACTATACGCAATCTGGGTTCCCCTGTTCTATCATTTGTGCCTAATCTACGGTGTAATTCTATTTTACCTGCCATCCTGTTCTTATCGGCAGGGATAAACCGTACACCGTTTCTTGTTAAGGTTTCTGCTATGCTGGGGCCAGTACCATGTTTTGACCAACAAGACCCATCGAGTACCGATATGCTCATGGGTGGGTCATCGTATTCCAAAGCTGTTATCATTTCAGCTAATGTTTCCCCAGTGTACCCTTTATTATACAGTTCCCTGTATATCCAGAAATTATTGTCCCAATCTACTGCACCCCAAAGTACACAGCTAGGGCTGCTATAACCATAATCGGCTGCTCTAACTCTGGGCCAATTATACGGTACTTCAAATGGTTCCACCACATGGATGCTTCTGTCAAATTCTGAAAAAGCTGCACCGTCTGCAACATCCCAATCTCCTTCCAATAAACGTCTACGTTCTACTTCGGGGAGTGATTGAAGCATTGCTTCGTATTCCCCTGATTCTGCCAAGTGTGGGTTATCTGTTAACCTAGCAGGGATAAATCGTCTTTGAAATAATGGCTCATTAGGTTTTGTAGGGTGGTTTGGGCCATGATGTAATACTTTTCCTGTTTCTACGTCCCTAGCCCAGAAAGGCTGATTAGGGGGTACAGGATCAATAAACATCTTTTTTATCCACCATCCTCCGCTACCACCGGGGTTAGCAGAAGCCCTCATGTATGTTTCTATCTCAGGGTCTGTAGTACGTAATCTACTTCGTAGGTAATCCCAGACATACCCTGTAGGATAATGCCCTAATTCATCTATCCCTATCCACGTAAAAGCTTGTCCTTGGTAGCGTGTTACGTCCGTATCCTTGTCAACGTAACTAAAGAGTGCTGTTGCACCGCTAGGGAATGACCATGTACTCTTGGATTCCCTGAATATAGCACCGGGGAATGCTTGTGGATATATCTTCCGTGATTGGTCTATAAGTTCTGTAAGTTCTGCTAATGTCCTTCTAAGTAACAAAGCCCTGTGGTTTGTGTTGTGTGCGTAACGCAGTAAATCCATTAACATTGCAAAGGATTTACCGCCACCTGCTGCACCACCATAGAGTACTTCTTTTTCCGGGGCAGCTAAGAAGTCCGTCTGTGGGCCATCATTCGGACTGAATAATATCTGTGTGTTATTGTCTAAAGTATTCTGTACGTGCTTCGGTAAACGCTTTATGTTTTCTTCTACGGCTAAACCGCCTTTGCTCATTAATCTCTTTGCGTTATTGAGATCTTTTTGGTTACCGTTCAGTTTTGCTAATTTCTTCTTGGCATCGCTGATAGCCTGATTAGCTTTCTTTACCTTCTTTCGTTCTTCCCTTTTTTTCTTTTCTAATCGGGAGAGGTTATACGCCCCTTTAGAACCGATAGATAAACGTGGTCTAGCCAATATATTTAGCCTTTCTTCCTCGTACAGAACCACCTTTATTGTATAGGGGACGAGAAAACCTCAACATACCTGTTGTATCTTCTCTAGGTCTGTGTGTAACCCTTGCAGAGACTGTCCCATCACCAAGTATGTTTGTTTTCGCACCTAGACGATAAGTCCGTTGAGGTTTTTCTTTCCAACTACCTGCACCTTGCCAGTTACCTGTATCTACTTCCCAATGTCCTTTACTACCTATAGTTGTATCCATACCTGCCAGCAACTCTAAATTCTTTTGTGGTGTTATGGCAACATCTCCCCCTACTATTGTTTTTCTACGTCTTGTTTTTACAACAGCACCAGAATCTCTTTTTTTTCTTTCTAGACCTGTTTGAAAGTATGCACTACCTTTTACTCTTTTGTTTTTAGTGCTTCCTGTAGCATGTACTTGGAATTGGGGATCTTCTTTTCTTGATAACGTAGTAACTTTTCCGTCAATTGTAATTTGTGCTTTACGAGGAGGGTTAGTATAATTTTTAGATTTACGCTTACGTTTAGGTCTATATACTTTAACCCCTTCTTTATCTGAATCATTTAATTGTTCAGATTCACTCCAAGTTTCAGGTGCATAAGAAGGTCTTAAAAGATACTCTAAGACATCCTGTTTTTGTTGTCTTGTCGTCATTATTTAAAATTACTCTTCAAAGGATTCTATAATACCGACTTGTTGAAAACTGCTTTCTACACTACTTTTTTTAGCGTAAGCTTTCTTCATACTCTCTTGTATATTGGCAATGTCTTCTTCAACAGGGGTTTCTTCATCACACGCACAAGGTTGATCCGGGTCACACTTACAACCTTCCTTACCACACTTGGGACAAATATCTTTATCGTTATCTTCTTGCATTGTTACGACTTCTCCGCTGAACTCTTTGCTATTCTGCCACCGTAAGAGTATTTTTTAATTACACCACCTTTGTTTGCTTCATATGTTGGTACACCTTTTATTGTTCCTACACCTTTTTTTCTAAGTTCTTCAAGTTCTGCATCTTCTATTAACTTGTCAAAATCTGGTACATCTAAAAATCTTTCTAGAGCTTCTTTCTTCTTTGGATCTGACATAATAAGATCTTTGAACATTTGATCTTCACGGGCTTGTCGTTTAGGTTCAATGGCTTTTTCACGTATAGCTTTTAATTTCTTTATACTTTCTTTAACTTTTGGTTCTTCATCTTTACGCTTTTTCTTCTCAGCCATCGATTGTTACCTCTACATCTTTAGGTTGTTCTTTAGCAGGTAGCATAACAATACCATGTATAACTTCACCCTGCACTTCCGTTACTTGTTTACGTCCTATACCCACCCTATCGAGTACTGCTTCTGCACTCTTGAAACGCATATCCATCTGGTTAGAAGGGATACTACCATCAGCATCTAAACCTTCTGTAATACGATGGGCAGCTTTAACAGAGTGCGATGCCAACAAAGACCGGGTACGCTCTACAATTTCGTCTTTCAAAGTGTTCATTAACCAAGAACGACTACTCTCTTTGTAACCAGCTTCGATAACTGCGTCCTTTACTTTACCGCCATTAGCTATGAGACAGTTAACGAAACGTTCCTGTTTATCTGTTAAGTCACGTTGACGGCTTCGTTGTTGTTGAGCACTAGGTAGCATGGTTAAACACACACTGATGGATCGTTAGGATCGTTAGGATCGTCAGGTTCAAAACATTCTTCTCCTCTGTAATTTTTTTTATCTTTTTCTGCAGAACGTTTAGCTGACCTACCTGCATGAGCTTTTTTTCCTTTTTTATCTTCAAAAGCATAACTATCTTTTTTACCTTCGATAGCTTTTTTACGTATCTTTTTTAAAAAATTTTTACTTTTATTTAATTTTTCTTTGTCTTTTGTTGATTGATCTCTAAAATCATATCCTCTGGATTTTAAATCATCCACTAGCATTTTTAATTTTTTATCTGATTCTATAATATCCAAATCCATTTGATCTTTTATAAAATCTATTTGTTCAGCAAGATTACGTGTATGTTTAGTTTGTGTAGGTTTTGTTACCATTTATTAAACTTTCCATAGTATTATAAACCATAACATCTACATCCTTATATTTATCGGTATCATGGCCTAAGTCTTTATTCATACGGATAACATCTTTTTCCAGAAAACAACCAAATTTCTCTATACCTTTTATGGTTGTCTTGAATGTCTTGTACAAGGAACGATAGATCATGTATTCGTTCTCTTTAAGGTATTCCATACACTGTGCTTTTGTATCAAAGGAATCAGATAACATCTGTACCCATCCTTTGGGTGGAACACCTTGGAGATTTGTAACGAATAAAGCTGCTATGAAGAATTTAGTTATTGTCGCTGTCGCTAACATCTACTTCAATGAGGGCATCTTCGTCATCTTCTTCTTCTTCGATGACTATTTCTTCCTCTTCTTCTAGTTCTTCTTCGTCTTCAACAATATCTTCTTCTTCGTCTTCGTCATCAACTACGAATTTCTGTTCTACTAATTGCATGGCTTCGATGGCTCCTGCTAGTTTTAGGGTTCTTTCCTGTAGGGTTCGATGCTGTTGCACCAAGTTAGCTTTGATCTTCTCTATCTCTGCTTTTTGTTCTGAAAGTATCATATTGTATATTTTCCTTACTTTTACATTATCATTTGTACATTAACACAAGTAATTTTAGCGATGGAGAAAGAATTAGTACGATTGTGCTTCTTCTATCGGCACGTAGGCTTCTCTTGCAACTGCAGAATGACGGTTTACGAATAACGTCCTTTTATGCAAAAGTTCCCTTTATGTATGCATATAATACTTTCTCCATCTTCTTTTCTTATTTTGTTCTATACATACACATAAATACTGTTAGTGTTTTACGTACTTCCTATTTGCTCCTAGTACACTAATTAATAGTATTATATTTATTTGAGAACATGTAAGTATGTAATTAACACTATACTATACTATTATAGTGCATATATGCAACATGTCAATAAAAAAATAATAAAAATTACATTTTATTCTTGACAAGTTGGCATATGGGTGTATAATATAGACAAGGGTCGTATATAAGAAGTATATTACATAGAGCATAGAAGAGCATATAAGTGTTACCCAAGATTAATATAGGCTACGTACCCTTACTAGTAATAGTATGTAGTTTACTCTGTACATCCTGTAACTTTATCCATCCCCACGCATTCTCCTCACCTGTCATCGAGTTATACTGGGCTACACATGAATGTAGTATAGATTGTAACTCATTGGACAACTACGACCACCCCCGATAATACCTTTCAAAAAAATAAAATTGAGAGCAGCTAGTAGTATAAATATGTAGGGGGTCCCAGTGTCCCTATCCCTCTAGCCCAAAAAAACCCCCACGAACATCAATGATATCAGTCATTATAGCCAAGTAAGACTGTATAAGGGAAACAATGCCAGAGACAACAGGTGCAAGGCTTCGTCATAGGTCATTTTCTTTTTGTTGGTTGATAGAAATGTCTTTGTAAATTGAACTGTTAAGGGCAGGTGGGCGTACAAACAAACACCCCAGCCAATACGAATACCTTTAAACAATACAGCCCCTTGGTGCATTATCAACCCAGACCATACAGCAAAAAAGAAGCCCTCTGCATTATGCAACAGAGGGCTCAAGTTTAGGGAGGTTAAACTGTGTTTTATTGTATTTCTTGGAACACACCTGAAGGTAGTTTATCGTCTGTGTACTTCATTGCGTCAAAGCGGATAGCCTCTTTGAACTTGCGAATGTTGAAATTAGGGTTGTCCTCTTTAAACAATAAGCACAAATCCTCGATCAAGGAATTATAATAGAGCACCCTCGTTTCGCTAATATGGCTATCGCTACCGTTTAGCACGTTTTTTACCTGTTCGCATTGTGGCAAGCAATGAGTATTAAGCAAGTCTGCAATAGCCCGATAATGTTTTCTAGTAAGCATTTTCCTATTCTCCTGTGTTGTTGTGTGTTGGTTGTGGTGTTGTCTCATCTTCTGGATCGAAAATATACCTAGCAGTCTTTCGAGCCTTTCTCTCTTCGTCATCAGTATTCTTTTTAGGTTGTGGGGATCGCTGCCAATCGTCTACTGCCTTCTGGTCACTGCAAGTTAACTTGCTATTTTGTTTTTGTGCCCAGATAGCAACAGGGGTATTAGCAAAGGTCGGTGAGCGGAGCAATTTACGCAAACGATACTCCCGCCAGAACTCATTAACTCTTATCAACCCGTCTTCGAGTTCATTTAAGTCATTTTCAGCCTGTTCCAATTCTTTGCAAAGTTCCCCATTTTCTTTTTGCAATAGTTCATTATCTTTTTTCAAGAATGTGTTAATTTCCTGAACCCGCACCAATTCCTCTTTTAAGTTTCGTCTAGTAAGTAAATCAACATCTAAAGTCATAGTTTCTTTTTTATTACTCATTTTACCTACCCCCTATTTATTAGTAGCTATTAAAAACATACCAATCGCCATCATTGGTAAAGTAGTCAATAGCATTACGTGCATCATTTCATTTACTATGGTTACTCCAGTTAAACCTTGCCAAACTGTCATACCGAATAAACCTGTTGTTAAAACGCAATTTAAACCCGCTAGTATTCTTTGCATATTTATTCCCCTCTATCTTTTTTTAGCTCGTAAAGACAACAATAGCCACCCACGCTGAGACTGTCAACATCCAAAGACTAACCAGACCCGCACAGAAGTTTCTAAGTTTTCGGATGTGGTGCATATTTTTAAGCTCTTGATTAACTCTTGTTTTGCTTTGTTGCAATAAAAGGTTTCTCCTGTTGTCTTCGTAGATCTTGGTCACGGTGCGGGCGGTTGGTGTATTATTCTTATATATATGTTGGTGTAACATTGTTTTGTTCTCCTACTGTTTAAGTTTCAGTTTCAGTTGGTCTCGTGTCATTAATTGAATAACTCTTTGCTCAATTTCTGGCGTAAAAGAATTATATTTAACATTGTTAGTCTTTGCTAATATAACTCTCAAATTACTCTCACAATGTAAACCGCAAACATTAATATTTTGTAAAGGCAGTAAATGATCGACATCATGTTGTTTGCCAGTTTGTTTTGTTTTTCTTTGTGCTCTTAAATAAATAGCAAGTATTTTGTTTTCATCAGCCCAAGCAACAGTTGCATTTAGTTTTTGAGCGTGACGTTTCATACATTTTTTGCTGTTTTGTGCTTTTCCTCTCTCTGATTGAACGTATCTTTTTTGTGCTTCTTTTCCTTCTTTTGATTGATTCCAGTTTTTTATAATATCTTTATATTTATTTGTTTCAGTATATCGTTTTCTTGTCTCTTTATATTTTTTTGTTTGTTGGTACTTTTTTATTCGTTGTTTAATTTCTGTTAAATGTATTTGATGGAATAATTTCTTACGTTTTTTTATTCTCTCTTTATTAAGTAACCTATATCTATAATCGTATTCTTTTTTCCATTCCTTTTTTGTGTAGTCTTCACGGTTTAAATCGGACATATCAACAATACTCATAATGACTACTCCATCAAATAAAAAGGCTGTAATGTATTACACACTACAGCCCATTTAGTTAATAATCAATTAAAAGTTATAACTATGGTTATTACCCGATTAAAACAGTAAGAAATAGAATAATGGCAATAACCAGCCCCAATCTATACAACGTGAGAAACAATTCCATCGCATTACGCCACCAACTCTAAAGCCATATTCGAGGCTTTAGTCTTGATATCAACTGCTCGTGTTGACGAACCATATAATGCCCGATCCAATCGGATATCGTCACCATAATCACGAACTGGCCTATGGTCTGACATGAACATCACAGTCTGGTAAGCACCCCACAGAGTACCTTTTGCGCTGTCATTATCCCATCCGGGATTAACAACAACACTATCATCTGCAGTAGGTGACAATGGCACAGTATCGGTGACAACATCCTCGTCACTGGCACGGAGTTTCTCAATATCTTTTTCCGATACTTGCTTGCCAGATTTAAGGGACGCAATGAGATCATCCAAGGTAGCCTTTAAATGGTCATTCTCTTTACCTTGACGGTCGATAATCGATTGCTTGGTTTCTTTCTTGGAACGATCACCTAAAGCCCTGAACTCTTGTCCTCGATTATAAGCCAAAGCTTTGCGGACACCTTCAGGCTGGATTAGCTTGCCATCCTGTTCACGTTCTTTACCGCCAAAGACATAACGGAAGAATTCAACTTCCTCTTCCCCTGTCAAGACACGTTTCGCCATTGCGATTGCAAATTCCTCGAATTTACCAAACTGCTCCGAAGATATGCCCAAAGCTGTCTTCATGCTTTCGGCATCAAATTCAACTTTGTGGGAATGTTTCACAACATCCTTTTTACCCTTATCCATTGCCAATCGCATTGTATTGGCACATACTACACGAATAGGAGTTATGAGTGCACTATTAGCTTCAGTACCGGTATGGTTGATTGTGAATAACAGATTGTTAACCACAGTATCATCCTTACCTAGTGTAAAACCTTCTTTGGTGGTAGCCATACAAAAGACTTTCTTGCCATTGTATAAAGAACCTGCTGTGTGCAAATACATTTGGTTCTTGTCCAGAAATTCTTGGAAGAAATTAAACATCTCGATATTCTGGAAAGGCGTGTAGGCTGTACCCACAACATGCTCCCCCAAAATACTGCCGTCATTCATACGTTCTATGAAGTAACTTTTTGGCACTGGCTCACTAGGATGCTTAGGGTGGTTGGGTGGATAATGGTTTTGGGTTAATTGTACTTCCCAATCACACCCAGAAGCTTCCAACATTTCCTGAGCACTCATTTCATTAGAAACTTGATTCCCAAGACCATGCCAAGGAACCTCATTAGCAAATGCAAAAGATTCAATTTCGTGCATTTTTCTTTCTCCTGTCTTTAAAGTTAAAATTGTCTTGTCGAGATTATACCCATACTTTTAAAAATATTACAAGCCCTAATTTATATGTATTTATTACGTGACTGTCATATAATACAAAACAATTGTCTTATGTTATCGTATTTGGATATTGCTCTTAAATCACAATCAAATTTGTTTTTGGGATTTTTTTTGGTTTGAATTTTCGGGAGATTTTTTTTATTGGTCGGGGTGGGGTACAGAAGGGAAAGGCTAAGAAGGCGTGGAAGAAAGGGGTTTTGTTTTTAAGTAATGCGTTGACAAAACGGATTGACAAAATGCATTGACAAAACGGATTGACAAAATGCATTGACAAATTGTTTATTAGATATTGTCCTCTCCCTCATCACAAGGAGTGTTATCAAAATTGACCATGACCTGTATCCCTGATTCCTCACAATGTATCAGTTCCCATTTATGGGTAGGACAGTTCTGAAGCCAAGCGAGTATTTCATCACTATGGATTGTAACAATTTCTTTTTGTTCCTGTAGAGTAGGTTTTGATATTCCTGACAAGTAAGCTACTCCCTCAAACTCTTTTAGTAACTCTCCGTCTACAGAAAACAACTCTATAGTTTTATACCCATAGAAATCTTTTTCATCTATATCAAAATCTATATGATTATCTACAATACTTCTTGCTTCTTCCAAATTGTTTGCTTCGACATTCACATAACAACTACTGCTATGAGAAACTAGAACCTTATAAACTTTTCTTTTATCAGCCATTTAAATGTCTCCACTATATCATAAGTACGTAATATTATTGTAGTCTGTGTTTTTAAAACAATTCTTGCCATACGTTTTCTTGCAATACTCCGTACAAGATTTCTTGTTATTAAACACGTTATACAATACCCATTCACCCCATTTTAAATAGGGCTTCCCTATCTCTAAAAATAAATGTTCTGCATACGGTGATACACCATAATGACTTAACATACTCTTTGTCATGAATAGCCAGAAATTATATTTCTTATCAAAATCCCTTTTGGTAATTTCAACAACATGATAATCTCTTGAAGCTTTATACACTTTGTCATTATCATGTATTTGAGTGTATTTTCCTGACATTTATATCTCCTTAATATATGTACAAAAATAGAGAGAGGGAAAGGAATCGAACCTTTCGTTAGGTGTTGACGCACCTTGAAATCAACCATCAAATCAATCTCATTAACCGCCTTGCCTCTCTCTCTTTAACAACCAACAAAGGAATACACACACTTTAAACTTATTATGAAAACGTGTCAATAAAAAAATGTAAAAAAAGTCCTTGACAAAATTTTATAACGTTTTGAAGGCTTTAATGGGGATGTATACAACTGGTTCCACATCTTCTGAATCCCCTCGATCATACCGGCCACTAAAACCGATGTGGTAAGAAGCATCCTTTTTAAAATCGTAAACACCAACACCATCTGTCCAACTAACAACAAGTTTTATTGTGAGATTAAACTGTTGCATGTACTGAAGACCCACCATGAATTTATCTGCGGATATCATATATATATCGTATTTATTTTTAGGTATGTTACGGCATTTTATCTCCACCATACCTGTAATAAATTTCTTACCACCTTCCCCTACAGTGACTATACCATAGTCTAATTGGTACTTACGTGGTAATTTTACTAACGTACAGTCTAATTCTTCACTAACTAATTTTGCTATACCTTTTTCATTTTCTAAATCATTCTTGGTTTCGTACACTGGTCGTAGTTGCATTATTATTATTCCTTTACTTTAAAAACTTTGGTTTCTTTATCTCTGTTAGAGGCAATCGTTTTTTATCTAAACAACTATCCCATACACTTCTTCTAATTCTCTTAAAATTTAAAGGGTACAATCGAGCTTCTTTACCATAAACCCATTTTCTACCTATTTTGGCTATAATACACCTGAAGCCACTAGGACAAGAAGGCCATAGAGCCTCATCAATAAATCCTGAGAAATAACGTAGTTTCATATATTATAACAATTCATACAACGTATATTGTACCAGTATTTCCTCGCCAGATTTTAAATCTTTTGCAGTCATAAGATACAATACAGATGTACCGTAAAATCCTTCTATTGTTTTACAATTCGCATTAACGTCACTACCAGTATGGTTGTAGAAAGCACCCAATGCTGTTCTTATAAAGCCATGTTGGAAATGTTCATTTCTTACGTGACTTACACCTAGTATTGTATTCTTTCTAAATTCCTTAGTAGTAAACAAACCCAGCCCATTAACACCAGACTGTTTGATTGTTAAACCATCAGGTAAAGGCTTAAACATTATTACCTTCTCCTATTGTAGAATTTATGTTTACCTATTTGGTCTAAAAACTTTGCATCTTTTGCCCAAAAAGGATTGACATAAGTTGCATGATAATGTGTTGCAGTGCTGACAGAATAAATTGTTAAACCAGAAAACACCATTTGGGCTACAGCTAAAGAATCTATCCAAGCTTGCATATCTGTTATGATTTCTTTTTTACCATCACACCAGTAACTAAAGGAACACCGATGTCGTATTGGTACATTATTAGAATTGTATTTACCTTCATGGACAACACCACATACATGATTAGGGTATTCTTTCGACTTAACCCTATTCAGTACAACAATCCCAACAGCCAGTTTACCTATGAACTCTTCGCCCCTAGCTTCAAAATAAATTGCTTCGGCCATACAGTTTGTTGGATTATCTATAATAAGATTATCAGCTTTACCAGTAGAACTTAATGTCAATATCAAAAACAGAAAAACTATAAATAAAATAGCGATAAAAAATAAAACTATTTTAGCACCAGTATCTAAGAATTTATTTTTCATATACACTGCCAACCATTGATCCCAGATTTTTTTATGCCATATCTTTTAACCATAGAAGCCTTGGCCTTCTCTTTAAACATCATTTGTTCTGTATGCGTTAAACTAAATCTTATAGAAGTTTCATGTAGTGCATCTTTTATTGACCAATGACTCTTTTCTATTAGTTTTCTAAAAAACACTGTAGCCTTGTATATGTGCTCTTTGTTGTAGTATTCACCTTCAATATGATGATCATCTAAGAATGTCATTTAAATGTCTCTCTTTTCAGTATTGCAATGCCAACAGCGTATAACTCAATCCTTTTCATCTTCTGGCACAACACCTGCACTATAATACTTTTCTTCTAAGAAATCCTTTCGTTCTTCTTTACACATTTTTTGAAAAAACTCTACCATAAAGTCACCGTGCTCTCCTTCTTTGGTTACATCTGTACTATATGCTAACTCCATTGCTACGTGCATAAATGCTAATGCTATAGCTCCAATATGAAATCTTTTATTTCCTTCGTTGTCTCGTTCATCATCTAATTCTTCTATAACATTAAACAAATACTCTACTACATAACTAGAACATTTTGTCATCTTTGCTACTTGATTAACTTGTTCCTCTGTAAGAGAATTAGCATTTTCATCATGTCCACAAGAACTAAGAAAATGTTCCATAGAAATTTTAACAGCCATAGTATTATCTCCTTTTACATTTCTTTTTATTTAAAGGGATATATCGGTATCCTTTTAACCACAAAATACACCTATAGTATAGTCTGTACAAGGATTTTCTAATTCTTTGTATCTTGTACATCTACATAAAAGTATTTAAAGAGGATGCCGTCAGGAGCTTCATCTTGCAATCGCCACTCCCACATTCCCCCGCTAGAATACTTATCGCACAATTTTTCAAGATCATCTAAAAAAGCGTCTTGATTAGTTTTCTGTACAGTCATATTATTTTCCTTTTTTCAACTGGAACAAATAATATGGTTTAAAAGGTTTAACTTGTAAAGGTAAAGAAGGTACGGAATCATCGTCTTCCGTGTAACCAACGTAGTCCCAAGTATACCCTCTATCTAATTGTTCTGAAGCAGTGTCAAAGAATTCTTTATTCTTATCTACATATGTTGTACCAGTGAACAACAAACCTAATACTAATATTATACCCATGATGACCAACCAGAGAAATACCACTTCTTATTTCTGAATTTTAACCACACAATTTTATCTACACTAACATTACGATATTGTAACTTATCCATTTCAAATACTACAAGATATTTATTTATATCTACTGTAGGAACATTATTGCCACAATGTTTTTGTACATTAAGACGACAAGTCATAGTTCTTAGTTTACCATTTAATTTGAAAAATTTGACAGTAAATATTTTATTACCCACAGCCTGTTTTATGTTATCAACTTTTTCTTTTAATGAAAAAGTTTTATTGTATTCTTCTAATTCTTCTGCAAAAAACGGATAATCTACTTTTGTATATTGCATTTTAATTTTCCTCTTGCAATTTAATCTTAGATAAAGTATAAGGTATACAATGACAAAATGTCAAGTTTTATTTTTTTTAATTATTTCAAAGAGTTAACTAAAATGAAAAACACAAACCAATTAGGTAATTATCAAAGTTTTTCTTGGCATTTTGAATTAGATCACATTAACGATTATGCTTATTGGGAAGATTTTTTATCTAGTGAAGAATGTGATAATATTGTAGAAATAGGTAAATCTAAAAAAATTGAGAAAGGAGTTACTGGAAATAATAATTTAAATAAAAACAGGGATAGTAACATATCTTGGTTAGCTCCAGATAATGAATTAGTATTTTTGTATAAAAAATTAACTAATGTTATTACCTCTTTAAATGATAAATATTTTAAATTTGATTTATTTGGGTTTACAGATGGGTTACAATTTACTAATTACAAAGCCCCAAGCGGAAAATACGATGAGCACGTTGACAGGGCTTTTAATGTAATAGTCAGGAAATTATCTGTTGTAATTTTGTTATCAGATGTTAATGATTTTAAAGGCGGGGAGTTTGAATTAATTACTGGTGATGTACCAACAGAGTTAGATATGCAAAAAGGAAAATTATTTTTGTTTCCTAGTTTTATTCTACATAGGGTAAAACCTATTATTGAAGGAGAACGGAATAGTTTGGTTGGATGGGTTACTGGCTCTAATTTTAAATAAGGAGAAAAATGTGTCAAAAAGGAAATTGCGTTCAGAGATGACGGAAGAGGACTTTGCACATAAGGAAAACATTATATTGCGTAAGAATGTATATGACTTAGAGATACAACTTAGGGAAGCACGTAAACGTATTAGTGAATTACTAGCTACTAAAGATGGCTAATCGTCATATCATATTAGACATAGAAACTGATGCCATAAACGCTACAAAGATATGGTGTGTTTGTTGTCAGGAAGTTAGTGAACGTGGGTATACTATTGCTGAAAGTGTTATCTTTACTAAAAGCGATGATTTAAAAAAGTACCTTCTTCCTGATGATATACTGATAGCACATAATGGTATTAATTTTGATTTGCATATTCTCAAGAAACTATGGGATATAGATACACATGAGAAGCGTGACACTCTTGTAATGTCTCGTTTGTTTAATCCTGATAGGGAAGGTGGACATTCGTTGAGTAATTGGGGAAAGATATTAGGTTACAGCAAGATTGAACATACAGACTTCTCAGGTTACACAGAAGAGATGGCTAAGTATTGTGAACGTGATGTGCAGATTACACAAAAGTTATATCATTATTTGCTAGAAGAAGGAAAAGATTTCAGTAAACAAAGTATTGAGTTAGAACATCGTATCGCTGACATAATACACAATCAGAAAACATATGGTTTCTACATTGACAAAAGCAAAGCGATATCCCTCTTTGTCAGTATACGGAAGTTATCTAAAGAAATTGAAAGGGAAATACAACAACAATTTAAACCACGCCCCAAGTTTATTAGGGAAGTAGTACCAAAGTATAAACAGAATGGCGAGATGTCTCGTACTGGTGTAATGAAATACGTTGACAAAATAGAAGATGTTGGGGGTTGTTTTTCGGTGTTTGAGTACCGTGACTTCAACTTAGCCAGCCCTAAACAGATAATAGAACGTTTGAACGAATGTGGATGGAAACCGAAAGTATTTACACCGAAGGGATCTCCGAAAGTTTGTGAAGAAAACTTGGAAACAATTCCTGATAGTGCACCAGAATCTGCTAAGAAGCTTGCAAAGTGGAAGATGCTAGAAACTCGATGGAAGACTGTAGAAGCATGGTTAGATAACATTGACAAAAACAATAGAGTGCATGGGGAAGTGCATACTATGGGGGCTGTAACAGGTCGTATGACCCATTCTAATCCTAACATGGCTAATGTGGTGTCAAATGACAAACCTTACGGACAAGAATGCAGGGAATGCTGGACTGTCCCTGACGGTGATTATCGTATTGTAGGGATGGATGCCAAAGGGTTAGAGTTACGTATGTTAGCACATTATATGCAAGACAAAGAGTACATGGATGTAGTATTAAATGGTGATCCCCATACTATAAACATGGAAGCTGCTGGATTGACAACTAGGGCTGACAGTAAAAGATTTATTTATGCATTTTTATATGGTGCAGGTGCAGAAAAGTTAGGGTACGTAGTTGGTGGTAATGCTAATGACGGTGCTAGATTGAAGAGGGATTTTCTGAGGAATATGCCCTCGTTAGCCAGATTAATTGACAAAGTACAGCGTCTATCAGAAAAGGGATTTTTAAAAGGTCTGGATGGTAGAAAAATATTTGTCCGTCACCAACACGCATCTTTAAACACGCTGTTGCAAGGTGCAGGGGCTATCTCTTGTAAACAGTGGTCGATATGTATGGATGATTACATAAAAGAACACGGTCTTAAAGCACATCTTGTCAATACAATCCATGATGAAATGCAATTTGAAGTACATAAAAATGATGTTGATAAAATAATTGAAGGTGCAGACTTGACAATGCAGAAAGCAGGTGTTATGCTGGGCGTAAGGTTGCCCTTAAACGCAGAAGCAAAAGTAGGTTTTAATTGGGCTGAAACACATTGACAAAAAGAGAAAGGATAAATAAAGAATGATAGTGTACGGAACGGCTGAGTGGGCTAGTGTATTTGAGCCTAACAAAATGTCAGGTAAGTATCAAATGGATATTTGCCAACTAGACAAGAACACTGTAAAAGCATTACAGGATGAAGGTCTAGAAATTAAACAAGGCGAAGGTGAAAAAGCTCATAAAGGTTTTTTTATTACCGCTAAGACTAAATTACCACCGAAAGTTATGGATTCACAAAAGAATATATGGCCTTCAGAAAAATTAATTGGAAATGGAAGTAAGGTTAAAGTTTCTGTTAACCCCTATTCATGGACATTTAAAGGTAAGAACGGTATTAGTGCGTCCTTGACTGCTTTGATGGTGCTTAATTTAGAAGAGTATCAAAACAGTGAACTAGATGCCGAAGATGGCTTTGTCTTAGACACTGACGAATTGTAAGGTATCTCCTGAGTCCTGAGTACTAGACTATAAACTGCTCCTTTTTAATGGTAGGGGTCTAGCTAATAGTGTTGGAATTTTTTATGGGCGAGGGTCGGGGTTCATAGAAATATAATTATTATATAATCTTATACAACAAGGCTGTAGTATTATATCACATGAAAATTAAAAAAAATAAAAAAAATATTAAAACACTGATACAAGATATCTACGGCTTAATAGATACAGGTACAGTAGAATTAAATACTGATAATATAGATCAGTTTCTTGACACAATAAAGTTTGAAGTAACGAGGTTCCTCGAACCATACGAAGGGGAAAGGAAAACTTTGAGGTTGTCGGCTGTAGGCAGAGAAGACCGCAAACTATGGTACGAAATTAATGACCCTATAAAACGCAAAGAAGAACCTCAACAGAGATTGAGATTTTTCTATGGTAATTTAATTGAAGCATTATTACTGTTTCTGGCTCAAGAATCTGGTCATAACGTAACAGACCAGCAAAAAGAAGTTAAGCTGGAAGGAATTACTGGGCATATAGATGCTGTAATAGACGGTGTGTTAGTTGATGTTAAATCTGCTTCTGACTATGGGTTCAAAAAGTTTAAGGAAGGTGCGATTTTGCACGATGACCCTTTTGGGTACATAGGCCAAATAAGTTCCTATATGGAAGCGTTGGGTTTAGATACAGGTGCTTTCTTTGCTTTTAATAAAAATAGTGCAGAGTTGACATTGCTCGAAATTGATGATATGATGACAATTAATGCTTCTGAAAGAATTAAGCATCTAAAGAAAATACTGAAAGAGGATATTCCAGAGAAATGCTACGATCCTGTACCTTACGGAAGTAGTGGTAACATGGTTTTATCTAAGAATTGTTCGTTTTGTAGATACAAGGATAAATGCTGGGAAGATGCAAATGGTGGTAGAGGTCTAAGGGCATTTAAATATTCCCAAAGTATTAAGCATTTTACTAAGATTGTAGTGGAACCTAAAGTAGATGAGATATGGTGATACATGGGTACTGGGGTACAACTAAAACATTCCCAACCTTGTCCTTTTTGTGGTAGCAGTGATGCATTGACAGTGTACTCAGACGGATTACATTGTTTTTCTTGTGGCAGAAGAAAACCTCTCGATGATTTATCGGATGAAGCAGAGGAGTATATTGAAGAGATGAATACATGGACTGTTAAAATACCTTCCAATAAAACTACTGATATACTATCTTCAGGTGAAGTAAAAAATATCCTTGACAGGAATATTGATAAGCAAACTTGTGCTAAGTACGGTGTCACGGTAGACAAAAAAGGAAACCACATTTACCCATACTTCAATGTAGACCATGAGCACATAGCAAGTAAGATACGTGGTGCACCTAAGAGTTTCAGGGTAGAAGGTAGTATGCCAGAGGGGATGTTGTTTGGTCAGCAATTATTTAAACGTGGTGGCAAATATATCACACTTGTAGAAGGTGAGTTGGATGCACTGGCTGCCCACCAGATCTTTGATAACAAATGGCCTGTTGTCTCTGTTAAAGCTGGGGCAGGGAGTGCTTCTAAAGATGTAGAGGAGAATTATGAGTTCCTTACCAGCTTTGACAATATAATAATATGTTTTGACAATGACACGGCAGGGAAACAGAACGCTAAGAAAGTGGCAGAATTACTTTCACCTAAAGCTAAAATAATGCGTATGCGTTACAATGACCCTTGTGAGTATTTAAACAATGTTTGTGAAGAAGAGTTTCGTGCAGATTGGTGGAATGCCGAAGCGTATACACCAGATGGTATTGTAGCAGGGGCATCATTGTGGGATGTCATCGAAAGGGGTGCAACTAAATCTATAGTGGATTATCCGTTTGAAGGTATCAATAAACTTACATATGGTATACGCCCTGCAGAACTTGTTACGGTATGTGCAGGTACTGGTACTGGTAAAAGCAGTTTCTTACGTGAGATTATATTCCATATATTTGAGAAGACAACAGATAATATAGGTTTAATGTTTTTGGAAGAAAACGTAAGGACTACTGCAGAAAGTTTGATGAGTTTGTATCTCAACAAACAATTACATTTATTAGAAAAGGATAAAGATTATACTAATGAGGAATATAAAAATGCTTTTGATCAGACTTTGGGAACTTCTCGATTCTTCTTTTTCGACCATTTCGGCTCCAATACAATCGAGAATATTATTAGCCGTATTCGGTATCTTGTTCGTGCTCTTGGTTGTCGGTTTATCGTATTAGACCATATTTCCATATTAGTATCTTCACAGGAAAGTACAATGGATGAGCGTAGGACAATAGATGCTTGTGTTACAAAGTTACGTACGGTTGTACAGGAGTTAGGTATTACATTATTTATGGTTTCGCATTTACGTAGACCTTCTATTGGTTCACATGAAACAGGTTCAGCTACTGTTAGTTTAGCTGACTTGAGAGGAAGCCACAGTATAGGGCAATTAAGTGATATTGTTATAGGATTAGAACGTAATGGTCAAGCAGACGATATGTTAGAACGTAATACAACTGTAACAAGGGTTATTAAAAATAGATTTTCAGGTCTTACCGGGCCATCAGGAGATTTAATATACGATATCCATACAGGGCGTATGAGAGAAACTCATTTAAATAGTGATGATGAATTATAGGAAACTTTGTGTATTATGCCTAAAACATCTCCCCACCCTCATCTTTACCGTAAATACCAGACATGGATGTTTCGGTTTAAGTGGCCTAAAGATGTTATTGAAGGGGTAAATGGACAGAAAGAGTTCCATAAATCCCTGCAAACGTCTGTACTTCAAGAAGCAATGGATAAACGGGATATCTTATACGTCCATTGTAAAAAGCTGGTCAAAAAGATTAGAACAGAAAATAAAGGAGATAAAAGAATGACAAAAAAGAAAGAAGCACATAAGAAAGCTGTGTGGTCAAGTATGTGTACTCATCAAAAAGGATCAATTACCGAACAAATAGCTGTTATAGGTTTACAATTATATGGTTTCTATGTTTTTCATTCTGTAACACCAGCTAGTCTATTTGATTTAATAGCTACATATACTTATGAAGATAAAAAAGGAAATATGCAAACACATACCTCACATATAGATGTTAAATTAGAAACAACTAGATCTTCTGAAGATGTTTTAGTTAAAAAATTAAGACCATCAGCAGGGTTAAGTAAGAAAACAGAGAATGCAGGGTATATTGTTTGTTTGATATATTTTAAAAAAGATAATACATTGTTGTTTAAAACTAAAGAAAATAACTACGTTACTATAAATGACTATATAGAAATAATTAAAAAATTAGATAATGAACCAAATGAAGATACTTCTAGAATTAGATTTTACAGAAAAACAATTAGAAACCAAGAAAAGCAAATTGAAGAATTAATAAAACAACAAAAAGAAAATGAATCATTGAAAATTATAGCACAAACAGTTGTTGAAACTATGCCTTTATTAGATAAAATTACTGAAATTAATAAACTAACACAGCGTAAATTGAAATTTAACGATGCCCATAATAAAACAATCTAAGATAGATTTAAACGATTTAAATGAGAATCCTAATGTGTTTTTCGTGTACATGGAAAATGCTAAGAAAACTAATGGTGACTTTATCACAAAAATGTTACGTGACAAAGACAATACACTACCTGTTACTTTAAAAAGATCAGGTGGTACAGAACTAGATTCTTATTGGACAGATAAAGATCTTGACTTTGTGCAAGAAACATTCGATAATGACCTACGTGCAATTGAAGAAATACTATTAAATAGGGGTGTTGTTGTGTTTCCTTTACAAATGTTTAATACAGAACATTTTGTAGAAGAAAAATTTTCACAAGCAGGTAAACGTTTATTTAATGATTTTGTTGTAAAATTAGAAATGTTAATGATAAGGTATTTACCAAAAAATAGGAGTAGAGTATTATGATCGAAGCTTTACGTGAATTATACAAAGCACAGATATCTGTGGCAAAAGTAAAAATTGATGTATATTTAAAATCACCTGTAGGGATAGGGGATCATTCAAGTTTAGTAGAAGCTGTAGATGCACAAGTAGAAATTATGGCAGAAGCTGAAGATAAACTAGATGTACTGGATAAACACAATTACTGAGAGGAAAAAGAAAACACGTTACCGTTCTAATCTTGAAGTAGAATTTGCTAACGATTTACAAAATAAAGGCTTGACATTTGAGTACGAGGGGTGTAGAATACCATATGTACCTAAGTTACGTCATTACACCCCAGACTTCTACATAGCGAAGTTTGATTTTTATGTCGAGACTAAGGGATTGTTTACTATTGGTGACAGGACTAAACACCTTCTCATAAAAGAACAGTATCCAGATTTGGATATTCGTTTTATTTTTTCAAGACCAACAAACAAGCTTGACAAACGTACCAAAACAACATACGGTGATTGGTGCGACAGATATGGATTTTTATATAGTAAGGATAGGATACCTAGAGAATGGATGATGACATCGAAGAAGAAAAAGAAAATATCGAAGATCTTGTGAGGGATATCCTAGAAGAAGATAAAGATTTAATTGAAGGGTTGAAATCCATAGATACGGAACAACGTGTTTTTATTGTCCTTAAAGGCGGGGAGACAATAGAAGACTTCAGTGTGCTTGTCCTTGATGCAACTACTGAGAATACTAAACCCCACGTATGCACAGTGATATCCGCAGGGTTATTAGATGTACTCAACACTTCTTGTGAAGATGTTCTGGCTAGAGGGATACGTTACATTGAAAACAAAGAAAGGGAAGAACGCCAACAAGCTGTAGAGAATAAAGTTGTTTCGTTGGATGCGTACCGTGAAACAACTAAAAAAGATTTTACGCTACCAGCAACAATAACAAAAACCTTGATAGATGACCAATTGGAAATACAATTTTCTTTTGAGGATAGTGACAGTGATACAGAGAGTGATAACGACCATGCCAGTTAACAAGAAAGACGTACAGAATATTATGCAAAGTTACTTGAACAAAACAACGAATGAACGTAAAGACGTTGACCACCCTGAACATTATAAATTAAATGAGCATGGGATAGAATGTATCGATGCTATCCAAGCTACTATGGATCATAATTCTTTCAATGAATATTTACGTGGGACTATTATGAAATACTTGTGGCGTTGCAATTACAAAAACAACAAGAAAAAAGATCTGTTGAAAGCACAGTGGTATCTTAATAAACTTATAAGTAATTTACATGGTAATAACTCATGACACAATTGCCTACAAATTACCAAGAGTTTATCCATAAGAGCCGTTATTCCCGATGGATAGATGCAGAACAACGAAGGGAGACATGGGATGAAACTGTGGAGCGTTATCTTGTGTTCATGTGGGAGAACACCCCAATGGCACAATTTGGTACAAAGTCAAAGATAATGCAAGAGTTACGAGATGCTATCCTTACCTTAGAAATCATGCCATCTATGAGGGCTATGATGACAGCAGGGGCAGCATTAAAACGAGAGAACATAGCAGGGTACAATTGCTCGTACATCCCTATAGACAACCCCAGATCTTTTGATGAAATAGTGTACATCCTTATGAATGGCACTGGTGTCGGTTTTTCTGTAGAGCGTAAATTTATAGAACAACTCCCTTCTATACCTGATGAAGAATTTGAAACTACAGACGATATAATATCTGTTGCGGATAGTAAAGAAGGATGGGCTAGGAGTTTCCGTGATTTAGTTAGTTACCTGTACACTAACCGTATACCTACGGTAAACTATGATAAGATACGTCCTGCAGGTGCAATATTAAAAACTTTCGGTGGCAGGGCATCTGGGCCACAGCCATTAAAAGACTTATTTAATTTTACTATAGGGATATTTAAAAATGCTAGAGGAAGAAAACTTAATTCGCTGGAATGCCATGACATCGTATGCAAAACAGGGGAAGTGGTGGTTTCTGGTGGTGTCAGGCGTTCTGCTCTCTTATCTCTTAGTGATTTGTCTGATGATGGTATGCGTCACGCTAAAGCTGGTGATTGGTGGCATAGTGAACCTCAAAGGGCTTTATCAAACAATTCTGTTGCGTACAGGTATCGGCCTAGTGCAGAAGCATTTATGCAAGAATGGTTAGCACTGGTTATGAGTAAATCAGGGGAACGTGGTATCTTTAACCGTTCTTCTGCACAGAAACAAGCTTCCAAGAATAACCGTAGACCTGAAGATGCTTTGTACGGTACGAACCCTTGCAGTGAAATCATATTAAAACCAAACCAGTTTTGTAATTTAACAGAAGTTATTTGCAGACCTGATGATACAGAAGAATCTTTGTTACGTAAAGTTAGGCTTGCTACAATTTTAGGGACAATGCAAGCAACCTTGACAGACTTTCATTATCTCCGTAAGAGATGGAAGGATACAACGGAAGAAGAGCGTTTACTGGGTGTTTCTTTAACTGGTATTATGGACTGCCCTCTATTGAACAAGAATATATATAATCTAAGGAAACGCCTCATCGATTTACGTTTACATGCTGTAGCTACAAACCAAGAATGGGCTAAGAAATTAGGTATACCTGAATCTGCAGCAGTAACGTGTGTTAAACCTTCTGGTACTGTAAGCCAGTTAACCGATACGTCTAGTGGAATCCATGCTAGACACTCCGAATATTACATAAGGACAATACGAGGGGATAATAAAGATCCTCTTACGCAATTTATGATAGATATTGGTATACCCAATGAACCTGATGTTATGTCTAAAGAATACAATACAGTTTTTTCTTTTCCTGTTAAATCTTCTAAGAATGCAATATTTAGATCCAGTATGTCAGCCATAGAACAACTGGAAATGTGGTCAACGTATAGTGAGTTCTGGTGCGAACACAAACCATCCGTAACTATTAGTGTTAAGGATGAAGAATGGGTAGAAGTAGGTGCGTGGTGTTATAAACATTTCGACCAATTAAGCGGTGTCAGTTTCTTACCTTACGTTGACCATACCTATCGGCAAGCACCTTACCAAGAATGTACTAAAGAAGAGTACGAAGAAATGTACCAGCGTATGCCTAAGAATATAGATTGGGAAAAATTAAATGAGTATGAGACTACAGACATGACTAAATCTTCACAAGAACTAGCGTGTTCATCTGGTTTCTGTGAGATTACAGACATATGAGCAGAAAAGCTACAACAACATTATCCGAAGTAAAAGTGCTTTTAAATAACGAAGGGAACATAGAAGTTGAGTATTCTAATGTTCCCCTTGAAGCTTTTACGGAAGCTATGGAAAAGAAATTACCTGAGTACGAAAACACTCACGTTATTGCATCGTTTATGAAAAAGTTACAACGAGTAACAACTGAGTACTACAGAAATATAAACAGGTTACTTATTTAGTACCTCGCATATTTTCTCTTGCTACACCTTTCCATTTCTCTGCACTTCTAAGCCCACCTAAACCTAGCAAAGATAATGTCAAGGTCATTAAACCTTCTGTTGGTATTATAGGTAATACTACATCACTACCAGATACAGCTAAACCCCACAAAGCTATAGGCTGTAATACATATTGCCAAGCTAACCCAAAACAACAAACCCACATAATAGCAGGTCTGGAACCCGATACAAAGATAGAAGGATGTTTAGCCTGTTCTATGTTGGCTTGTGCTTGAGCTAAATCAAGACTAACCATTTGTTGCTTGAGTTCAGCTTCCAGTTTTGTCTTCAGGTCTTTGTCTTCAACAAATTTATCTAAGACTTTACCTGCAACGCCTACAACACTCTCTGCTAATCCGAACATATCTTGTAACTCCTTTGTTATACTGTAGGATGCCTACCATTGTGCAGGTTCTTTAAGTATTCAATTTCCCTTGTGTTATTCTTTGTAATCTCTTTTAGGGCAGCCATTTCCTGATGGTTGTTTTTTAAATTTGTAGGGCTAAGTATACTACCTATAATACTACTCTGATGCTTTAACACACCTAACTGTGCTTCTACACTATCTATACGGCTGTGTATGTCGGATAATTCCTTGGCAATCCTGACTAACTCTTCAGCAAGTTTCTCTGTCTTGGCTTTGACCATAACAAAAGAACTGGCAATTGTTATGACAACTGTGCCTATAGTAATGAGTTCTCGTAGACCTAGTTCCATGTTATTTTATTATGGCGATATTGTAATTCTAACATCGTCACTCCCTAAAGGAGGTGTAATTATTGAATTTGGGTTTAAAGATAAAGGCTTTGCTTTAACAGGAACAGAAATTGTAGGACTTTGTGGAGTTGATTCTCTCGGATCTCTTGTACCGATACCCATTGGAGTTTGTTCTATAGATGGTGGAAAATCCCCAAATATATTAATTGCATTTATAGTTTCAGCACCAACATTATAGACTGCTTTCATTTTAGCTGCTAACAATTCATCATTCCACATTTGTAAACGTCCTACATTCCAATCAGCATTTTGATTTTGAGATCCTAAAATAGCAGTAGCCATTATTTGTTTCCAGTTTGCCATGTATGCAGGAGATAACTTACCTTTTGCTTTCATACCTTCAACAACAATTTTTGTTACTTGAGGATTTATGAGACAATTCATAAGATATTCTGCTTTTTTCATTTGTATCATTTGAAGTGTCAATTCACCTGCAACATATTTAGGACTAACAACGTTTCGCATAACACCCCATGCTCTGGATTGTATTTGACCGGGGCTTATTGCACTACCAAAACGTCCAATAATACCTTTCAAACCTGTTTTTCCTCTTGTAGCAACAGATAATTGAAAAGATTCTATTAAATTGTTTAAATGTTCTGGATTATCTTTATATAATAATTGTAGAGTATCATAATGGTCATCCAGTAGATTTGCAAAAGCTTTTATATCTATTTCCTTTTGAACTCCAAGTAGTCCTTTACCTGCATCCATTGCCTTTTTACTAAAGTTTGTTATTTTTCCACCCTGTATACTGATATTATCTGAAACAACAAATACTTTACTCATTAAATATCTGCCAAAAGCAATTTTTAAAGCATCCTTCATTTCTTTTTGTTGTTTTATAGGCATTGTCTCTATAGTTTCTAATAATACTTCTACAGGAGTTTTTGGATTTTCTGCACCAGCAACAATTCTCGGTCCCATTCTTGCTATAGCATCATCAGCATCCTTGATTATTCCTTTTCGTACTAAATCTTCTATAGCTGGAGAAACTTCTTGACTTCTTAGAAATTTAACAGCATTATTATATCTATTTACATTATTTATTATTGCTCTAGCTTCAGGAGTTTTTCCCATGCCATCTGCAAAATTAATACCACCATGTCTTCTTATTGCATCTCTGTAATAATCTTCTGTAGCTCTAGCGTTTACCCAAGCATGTTGAGAATCAAATACTTTTGTAAAAAATTCTTCAGTAGACCCAAATTCTTTCATATCTTTAAATTTAAACAATAAAGAAGCTTCTAAAGTTTCTTTATGCTCGTCTGTTAATGTATCAATATGCTTCTTTACCATTTCATCAGCTTCTTTAGTCCCAAGTTCCCCATTTTTTGTAATAGGAAAAGGGCCTTTATCTATTTCAATATTACGTAAACCTAAAAAATTATCAAAAGCTTGCTTTTCTTTTCCTGAAAACATTTGTTTATTTGTTAAAAAATGTCGTATAAAACCGTCAGGTAACTTACTTAAACCACTTCCTGTTGTTCCTTCTACATTTTTTGTAAGAAATCGTCTTACAGACTGTTTTAATAATTCTACAGCTTTTTCATCTAATGTGCCTTCTATTACCCTTCCTTTATCATCTAATTCAGAAAAAAGAATTTTAAAAGCTTTAGCATTTTCTTCATAATTTGGGTGGCGTATAAAGGCTACTTCAAATATGTTAGCTTTTTCACCAAAAGGTGTTTTTAGAGCATTATTCTGTAATCCTGAAAAATTTTCTCTTAAAAGTCTTCCTGCTCTTTTTTTCCATACTTGAGCACCTGTATTCTTATAATATTCATTAGCTATTTTTAATTTTTCTATAACTTCTTTTTCATATTTTGTTGCTGATTTTGCTCCTGATTCTACAGCTTTTATTAAATCATCCCCTAATTTAAGAATAGCACTATCTATAGCTGCTGCTTCTGTACTTTGGTAAAGTCTTACAGCACTGTTTGAAGTTGCATTAGCTCTATTATATGCTGCTGTTTTTAACTGTTTTAATTGTTCTAAATTTAAATGTGTAGGAATATCTCTAGCTATTTCAGGAATTGTAGGAGCTTTTGATATGTGCGTAATTAAATTATTAACATTGTCTGGATTTAAAACTAATTCCCCATCAACATCTTTGTACAATGAACTTTCATCAAACTTTTTAAAAGCTAAACCTTCTTTTAAATCTATTTTGTCTTCTATTGTTTTCTTAAATAAAAGTAATTGAGAAACAATTTGATCCTCTTCTATGTTGTTATTTCTTAAATTTTTAACAAAATTATTTAAACCTTGTTTTCTTGCATCTTGAATAAAATTTATAGTTGTAGTTCTGGGGCCAGCTACCCCCATAGCTTTAGAAGGAACACTTAATTCTTCTATTGTTTTAGATAATTGTGAGACAAGATCATTAACTTCCACTGTTACAGAACTAAGATTAGCGGCTTTATATCTTTTATCTATTTCTGCATTTAATGCGGTCATTCTTGTTAAAACACTTTCTTCTTGATCCTTTCCAGAACGTGTTAAACGATCTTGTGATGCTTTTAATATTTTATTTTCTGGAATGTGTTCAGGCCATACTCTAAGATCTGTTATTAATTCAGTTTTTGCAACCTCCTCTAAGGTTAGACCCTCTCTTATTAATTTTTTTCTCATTTCTTCTTCACTGATAATATCTTTTCCAAAAGCGTCATCCATTGAAGATTTAACATTATCAATGGCTCCTTTTCTATGTATACTTTGCATTGCATTTTGGACTAAACCAGCTATATCCTTACTATCGTCTGCTAAATATTTTACTTTTTCTCTCATATTCCTTAAAAAAATATGTGTGGTAGTTCCTTCTTTAAGATTTGGATTTTCTTTTAAAACTCGTTTTATTTGGGCTTCCATAGATTCACGTAGCATGTTACTTTGCTGACTCAATACATTATTTAAATTATCTAATTGAGAAAGAAGATTTAAACTATCTAAACTTTTATGTACACCAATACTTACTCTTGAAGCTAATTGATCTCTTAATGCACGTAATGCAACTAAAGGTGCAACGTTTTCTAATAATAGAGGGAAGTCTCCAAGAGTTTGATTATACGTTTCATCTGATATCAAACCATCTTCCCAATCTTTTTTAAATCTTGCTTTAAATTTAGCTGATAACCCAGTTTTTGGATCAAGCATATATTGTATACTCTTTATAATGTTTTGTTTTACTGGACCGTCTTCCATACTTGCTAAAGCTTGCCCTAAAGCATAATTTGCTCTTGCTGCTTCGGGTGTTTCCGCAGCTAAAGCTGCTAATCTGTCAGGATTTACTATTCTTCGACCTTCTTCATCGAGTATATAGTCACCTTTTTTTATCTTTACTTCCTTGGTTACTCCACTAGCATCAACTACAGACTCTGTTCGGTCTTTCTTTTCTTTCATAAATATGGAATCAATTTGTTCTGCAGTTTTTCCTTCTGATCTTAATTTTGCTACATTAGCTGCTAATTCATCCCCAGTAACAAATCTATGATAATGGTTTTCTAATGCAAATCTTAATTTAGTATATTGTGATGTTAATGCACCTGCTATTGGTATTGCACCTAAACCAGAAGATATACCAAACATTCCAAAAGGAAGTGCTGTGAACATACCATATACTTGAGAATCTTTTTCATCAAATCCAAGAGATCTATATATTTCTTCAGATACTACAGCACCTAAAGCCATTGCTGCAGCCATATCTAATTGAGGTTTTGCTACTTCAAATACTCCTGTCGAAAGATTCATCCTTTGTAAAGGTGCATACAATTTAGGATCATGTTTAGATGTTAACTTTTCAATATGCCTTTTTGTAAGATCTCTTACCCAACTTTTCATAGAAGGTGAAGAAGATGTTTTAGCACCAAATTGCATATATTCTTTTCTAAAGACTCTTGGCTCATACCCTATTGCTAATCTTCTTTTCAGTTGGTGGGTTTGGGCTAACCTTTTTCGCAATTTTTTAGAACTTACTTTACCTTTCTTCGCAAGTCTTTTTTGTATTTTGTCTATTTGGGTAATTAACTTATCCATTGCCTTCATTGCTTCAGGTCCGGAAAGATCTGCAAATTTACCCATTCCTGCTCTAACTAATTTCAAAGCTACAAGTGGCATAAAAAATTCTGTACCTAAACCTGCCATCCTAAGACCTATGTTCATTCTTTCTTTAGGGACCTGAAACCAAGCTAAAATATTCTCTTCAAAATATTTTTGTCCATACCCGTCTTGTACAATACCAGTAATAAGTTGATTTCGACCCTCTTCCATGAAAACATCAACGTTATCATAATTTTCAAGATCTTTATTATTAAAGAACGTTCCTAATAACAAATTAGCAACTATATCTTCAGCATCTTCAGGATTTTCATCCCATTTCATAGTTTTTAAAATTCGTTTAATACCGTTTCCTGTAGAAACTCGTATTATTTCTGCTGCTGCTGGGCTAAAATCAACTGCCATTCCCCCCATTGTCCATAGACCAAACACTATTCTAGCAGGGGCTTGTGCAATCATACTTGTAGTATCTTTAACGCTATACCCTATTGTTTTAGCCACATCTATTAATTTACCACCTAAATCTTCTGCAGTTACTTCTTCAGGTCTTTTCCCAGAAACAGGTGTTGTTGTAGTGGGTAAGTCTCTTTCTTTACTTAAATTTTCAGGTGTTCCAAGTTCTGTGCTTGGGAGGATAACATCTACACCTTTTCCACCATATAAAATGTCAGTACCTTCCGTACCTTCTATAGTATCCCTTTCCATTGCATCAAAATACATGTTTGGGTCTGTTGTTTCAGTTGTTGTAATCTCGTCATCATCAACAAAAGCATCTTCTTCTTCTTCTTCTTCAGGTACTGGTTTATATAATTCTTTTTCTTCATCGTAGTAATTATATCCTAACTGATCCTTATAAGAATCAGCAACATTATCAGCATAATCATCATCAAAAAATTCTTCAGTTATTATTTCATCTAATTCATCAAAAGAATCTTCTTCAGGTGTATGAGCAGCAGTTTCTTGTAATGGGACAGGTTGTTCTTTTTTAACAACACCCATTAAATTATCAACTTGTTCATTTAATGCGTCAGCCATTTTATGTCCTTTAAATACTTGTTGAAGGTTGTCGAAAACGATTTATTACAGAATGCAATACTAAAGATTTTATTGTGTTTTCAAATTTTGTTCTTTCTCTTATAGCCTTATCTGTATCCTTGTCATCAAAAAATTCATTTATTTTTGTTTGTAGGTTTTGTATTAATTGGTTGTCAGCCTGTGTTCTGTGTGTTAGATCTTTTTGACTAGCTCTTCGCATTGCTGCAATTTCATTTTGTTTCATATACCCTGTTCTAAGTAATTCTGCTTGATAAAAAGCACCTAAAGTTTGTCTTACTGTTTGGTCATAAATTTGTTGAGCTTCTGGTGAAAAATCTTTCTGAATAGATATTGTTCTGCTTTTACCGCCTCTATCCAAAGCAATCTTGTTTAAATCAAAATTATCAGTTTTTAATTGATTATAAAGATTGTCTTCATACCCACTGAGTATATTTTTAGATGTTTTATCTGTTGCTCTATACCTAGCAAATATTCTATATTTTCCTGTTTGTTTTTCCATCCCTATGAGATTATGCTTATTAATTTCCCCCATTTGAGCATTAGCTAATTTGTCAGAACGATAAGATGCATAATTTTGAATTACATCACTAACTTGGTTAACAACATTATGCCCTAAATGTGCAGTATCTAAAATAACTTGTGCATTTGCTAGGGTATTCTCACTTGAATTAATAACATTTTCTAATTTAAAAACTAATCCGTCTTGATTTCCCCATAAAGCTCTCATAGCAACATCAAAATCTTGGTTGGAAATAGTTCTTCCCCCGCCTTCAGAACCTTGTAACATCCCTGATAATTTATAAGTAAGTGCCATTTTCTTAAATATCAATAATTTTTGTAATTGATATTTTTGTAAGGCGATATCTTCTTCTTTTGTTCTCGTTTGTATTTTACTTAATTTTTGTATGTTTTCTTCAGCAGATTTTAAATCTCCGTCTAAAAAACTTTCGGCTGCTTTAAATAATTGCCAACTTGCCCTATCAGCTTCCCTATCATACAATCCTTGAGGATCTGTAAACTCACCTAACGCATCATGTTTCTTTTTTTGGTCAGCCAAATATTTTCTTGTTTTGTCACCTGTCCCGGTTATAACATCTGCAACAGTAGCTATTGCACCGCCTATTTGTTTTATTTCTTTAATTACACCTACAATAGCAGATTCCGCTTCAGCTACAGGCCCTGTTACTCCACCCACAGTAGTTGTAATTTTTTGTATTAGTTCAAGATCTCTAAGTATATCTCTATGTGCTATTTTTTGATCGTGAGCTTTTTTATATGCAGGTACTTTCAGTAATTTAACAGTGTCATTTTCTATTTGGATGGCAGGATTTAAATCTTTTTTATTAAAAGTTCCTTTTCCTTTTCCATATCTTGGGATTCTAGCTAAAACAGCATGTGTTAGTGCTTTTTGTATATTAGGAATTTCATCTTTAAAATTTTTGTCTATAAATTCAAAAAATGCTTTTGCACTTTTAGGATCTTCATCTTGCATCATCTTTTCAAAAAGATCATTTGCTCGTAAAGACAATTGAAATTTTGGATGTTGTGATTGTTGATTTCGATCAGGAACTATAAATTCTAAACCAGTAGCACTCCTTTTACCACCTCCTGTAGCATGTACTAGGGCAGAAGATTGTGCTTTTGAAGTTGGTAAAATTGTTTTTCTCTTTTCATGAGAAGTAAGATCTGGGCTAGAAGAAGCTCGCTTAAATCTTAAATCTTCAGCCTCACCGTTTACATGAGGTAACTGAAGAAAAAATCGATCAGCATTGTTACCTAAAGCCGTTTGTAGATTAGGCATATCCCGTTCAATCATTGAAGCTGGAAATTCTATCGTAGAACCATCTTGTGAAAGGGGTATCTCAGCAAAAAGAGAAGACAATTGACTGTGTAGTGTTGTTCTATTGGTAGCATCTAATCCCTTAATACCTTTAAAAAATTTGTCTATTTCTTGAAAATAAGTCCGATACCGACTAGCGATTTGTATAAGAGTCGCCTCTTTATTAAGGGTTTTGCGATAATTTGTATTGTGAGAAAGCATTATTCTATGATTCTTTCCTGTATCATCTGTTATGTTAGTAAATGCTCCAGAATTTTTATATTGAGGATTATCAACATGATGATTTTTCCTTCCGTATATTAATTGCCATTGATTTTTTGCAGAAGTATACGTAGCTGGATATCCCATAGCTCTCCATACTTTATTCATTTCCGATTTTGGATCTTCTAAGTTTGGGAGTAATTTTTCTACTGTTATTGAATTAGGATCTCTATTTTCAAAAAGAGGAACTACTTGGTCTTTAAACTGATCTCGTCTTAATTTTGTTGTTTTATCACTACCAAGATCGACATACCCATCAAATTCTTTTTTAGACATTCCAGCAGCAGAAGCTTGCGACCATAAACCTTTAATATCATAATCCTTAACGTCAGAAATATTCATTAACATAGTCCGAATACTAGATAATTGTTTAGTCTTTCTATTAAGATCTAAAGTTTGTCTTTGGATAGTTCTATCTTTTTCTTTTTCAGCTAAATCAAATGCACGTTCTTTTTCTTTTTCTCTAGAAAGATATAATTGTTGATCAAGATTTTTAAGAAAACGTGCTCCACCTACTTTTCTACCTGCAGAACGTATTGCACCAAGATTAATATTTGCTCTAGTAACCATTATATTTCATTCCTTCTTTCGATAAATCCTTCTGATGGTACTGATGCAGTATCTTCTACATCTATTTCTTCTCCTTCTAAGATTTGTGTATCTAATTTATCTTGTTCTGTAAGTTCTTCTTCATCAGGAAATAGTTTGTTAAATTTAGTAGGATTAATATCTTTCATCATGTCAAATTTAGACAAGATAGAATTACTTTTCGGAGTATCTGTATTCAAAATTTTTAAATCTTCTATACCTTCTTTTGAAGCTTGATCTGTTATAATTTGTATTAAAGGTTGTTTAATTAATTCTGCAACATCAGGTGTAATAATTCCTTCAGTAAATGCATTTAACACAAAAGCAGATACAATTGTTTCTACTGATATCCCTATATCTAATAACTCAAACATATCTTCTTTTATTTTAGGAGCATTTATCATTTGCAACATAAAACCTAAAGCATCATCTGGTCGAGTAATTTTAGGAGGTTTCTCATAAGGCCGTAATCCCGGTTCTTGTGAAAAACTTTCACCGGGTATTGGTTGAGTATTTAATAAATCTAATTTTAAAAAATTATTATCATTTTGCATTATATTAATATACCTTTATTATGAAAAACTTCGTTGTGCGAAACCTGTTTTTGTATCAGGCGTTTCTCTAGCAGCAACATCTGCCGCATCAGCCGTACTCCATTGTGCTAAAACATTGCTAATCATTACAGGAGTAGCATTTTGTGCTCGTAATTGTGCAACTATATTTTGTCGTACTTCATCTATGTTTACATTATTTTTCACAAATTTATTTACATTGTCTAAAGCTTTAAAAGAATCTATTTGCGATTTCCTTTCAGCAGCATCTGCTCTACTTTGTGCTAATTGCCCTTGTTGTAAAGCTAGCTCTTGTGCACTACTTTGTCTACTTGAAGCTGAAGAACTACCACCACCGCCACCACCACTGGATGATGAACCATCTCCTAAAATTTTATCTATACCCCAAAGTGCTGTAGTTGTTCCTATTAATCCCCAATCTATTGCCATGTTATTTTCCTTTAATTAAAAATTACAAATTATAAGTTAAGCGAGCCAGCGGTTAGCGTCTACCTCATTTAAGAAGTCATAATTTGGAGCAGTAGTAGTAGTAGTAGCAGTAGCAGTAGCAGACTTTGATGCAGGACGAGATAAAATAGCAGAACCTACATCAAAAGCACCTTTTATTAATATACCTAAAGATTCTGCACTAGCTTGAGCACCTTCGTACTCAACTTGTGCTCCAAACATATCTGCAGTAAATTGATTAGCTATTGCCGTTATTGCAATTGAATGTGCTCTTTGTAATTCATTTTGGGCAGCATTAAATGCCATAGAAGCTTCATCTCTATATTTTTGCCATAAGTTATTTTGAGCTTGTACAGACAAACCTAACACTGTTTGGGCATTTGCCTGATTAGCTGCATTTTGTGCTGCAGTATTAGCTGTATTAATAGTTCTTCGCCACGTAGCATTAGACTGATCTATAAGATTTTGCATATTAGCATTAAACTGTTCTCTTGAATCTTCTATCTTAGCATTAAACTTTCGCATAACATTAGTTTGATCTGTGTTAAACGTATTTATAGTCGCTTCACGATTAGCATTGTTTGTAGATATAGTCGCTCCTAACTGATCGTAAAATTGATTAATTTGATTTTGAGATGTAGCATTAAATTGTTTAGCAGCATTAATAGCAGCTTGATCTGTAAATAACGACTGTGCTTTAACTTGATATGTTAGCACATTGGATGCTTGTTCATTGTTTAAATTTGCAATATCCATTTGTAAAAAGGAATTAGCATTTTGTTGAGCAGCTTTCATTCTATTATCTAAATTTTGTCTATCCATAGCAGAAATAGTAGCTGCATTAGATAACGCTGTTTGTTGTTCATGTGTAAGATTTTGTAATTGTATACGAGAATGTGCTTGTGCATCTGCTGCAGCTATGGGTAAAGCACTTTCCATTAAAGCTTGCACCATCGCAGCAGAAGCTATAGAAGATTCTCCTAAATTACGTTGGTTCATTACACTTTTAACTTTTCGTATATTAGCAGATGCCCAAGCTGGCATTTCTTCATCTGAATCTAATGAAGACATAATTTGGTTCAACTGATAATTAACTTTAGCTTTATCTGCTAATTCAGCAGTTTTAGCAACAGCTAAACTACCTTTTTGAAGCATTTGTGCAGATGTACTATTGTCAGTTATATCTGCTACATCAATTTTAGATCCTGAAGATAATACACCTGTAGCTGCTGTAGCATTAGTCATAGCACTTTGTGTTGTGGATACATCAGATATTTGTGCAGCATTAGGTTGTGTAGGACTAGCAACAGATGTAGGTAACGCAGCAGCTTGTGTAACTTGATTAACACCTGAAGCTGTTAACGTTTTATCTTCTGGTGTAAGTAATTCTTCAGGTTGTACTACTTGAGATACAGGTGTAATTTCAGCTTGTCCTAAATCAAATTGACCCGGAACAGCAGCACCTTGTGCGTCTGTGGTGTCTGCCCCCATTAAAGCTTGTTCACCTACTATATCTAAAATAGGTTTATTAGCTTCTTCTGTTGTAAGAGTCCTAGTAGGAGTTGCCGTTTGTTCCGTTTCTTCAGCCATATTACATTACCTTCTTAATTTCTTAATACAACGTTGTACAGTTTTTGTTTCATAAATTCTTATTAAAGTCCACACAATAGTCAGTGAAGCAGCAATAGGAGGTAAATAATTCATTATTGTACCTGCAACTACGCCAATAGAAGTAGCATCTAATGTTGTTTTTATTACGTTATTACTATCCATCGTAAGGCAATATCTTCATAGGTCGGTAACTTCCGTCCATTGTCTTGTGCATTTCTAACTTACCTTTCGTACAAACCCAACGTGGCCCTTGGTATACGTCACTCTCACGCTCTATTTTACGTTTTACTTTTAAACATTCACTTAATGATTTACGTGGTGTAAACTCCATTATTGTTCCACTTACACTTGCTATCATTTGCAATATAAACCCGGTAAATATTTCTATCATTTTCCGTTACTATATTGTAAATGCCTTTGGCTATCTTTTAGGTGTTCTATATTCTGCATAGCTTTTTCAACATCTTTTTGTAACCGTGATATATTGACAGCATTGTGTGCCATAGATTCTATAGTTGTTTGTATCTTTTCTACTTGACCAGAAAGATGCTCTATTAACATATACTGTTCCTTATCTGTAGGACTCTGTGGTGTTTTTATACGAAACTCATTGTTCTTTTCTAAATCAGATTGCATTAACTGCCCATTAGTCTCCAGTTTATTGAGCCTTTCTACTACACCAAAGTATGCCCACGTTCCTACTGCTACTGCACCTATAATACTAATAAGGTTTCGTATGGGCATTGCTACTGAAGTATTGGAAGTTACTTCCGTTGCCATTTAAATATATCCTTTTAAACAAAAAATGGATTGGTTATTTCTGTTTCAATATGCGTTACTGTTTTTACTGCTTGTGGAAACTCAGCCTTTAACATATTTTCAACCCCTAATTTCAGTGTAATTGTAGAAGCTGCACATCCGGCACAAGATCCCCCTAATTCTACATGGACATTTTTAATTTCTTCATCATAGTTTAATAACTTTATAGTACCACCGTGCATGGTCATATAAGGTGCTATTTTATCAGCTAAGATATCTTCTATTTTTGCAAACATTGTCATCTGTGTATAAACCTACTTATTAAATACAACCCTTACAAGCCCAACTAATGTACCAATACATGCCTAAAGCTACACCCATAATTATTAGTAGTTTACCAAATTCCTCTAGAGCTTTCTTGAACTTCTTTTTATTTTCGTAAGCTCTATCTTTAGCTTCTTCTGCTTGTCTTTTGAGCCTTTCATCCCTCTCTTTAATACGTTCTCGTCTGGTCTTCATTATAGTAGCCCACGTATCTGCACCAAAACGAGCATTAAGCATTAAAGACATGTTACGTATTTCTTTTTGTGCTTGTTTCTTTTCTATAATTTCAGCAGCTATTTCCTGTATACTAGTACCATCACCA
>VTLG01016274.1_pt1 | contig 42236 bp, 78 predicted proteins | sample 4694571 | NCBI WGS metagenome assembly VTLG01 (sample SAMN12604809, study PRJNA352737) | marine metagenome | biome: ENVO:00000447; feature: ENVO:00000209|ENVO:00000569|ENVO:01000036; material: ENVO:00002151; isolation source: viral sequences binned using virsorter ...
TGTATCCTGGAATAGATATGTAGTTAAGACTAACAATAAATCCGCTCCAAGCAATTACAACAAGCCTGACTACAACTGAGATAAAGGCTAATTGCTCTTCTTTGTCATCTATGTTTTCCTTAATCTTTGTGAAAACATTTTTCTTCTGTTGTGATTTAGAAGACTCTTTTGAATTTTCAGTCATTTTATAATCCAATTAATACTAAGTTTCGCTCATGTAAACTTATGTATAGCAAACAATAAGTATAGAAAGATGAGAAAATTTCTCCCTTTGTTGATATTGATATTTGCACCAGCAGCAAAGGCAGATATCACTCATAAACTATCAAGTAGCGTACAGCTACAAGTTAATGCTGCAGCAACTAATGTTGAAAGAGTAGGAACCTCATATAGCGTTTCAGGAAACAATGTAACAACTCAGTACACACCTGAAGGAGGATCAGCTACAAACTCTATCGGATCTTTAACAGTTTCATCAGGAGTTGGAGCAATTCCTACATTATCAGCAGTTCAAGCTACGGCTGGAGAAAGCTTCTCATTCTCTCAAAGCTTTACTCAAGGAGATGCCTTGGTAACTACTGCTCCAGCTACAGGAGCTGTTAGTCCTTTTTCTAGTCAGACCTCAACTTCAGCAGGTACTGCAGGAACACTAGCAGGTACTATCGATTCAAGTTCAACAATTACACTAACAGGTGGAGGGGCAGGCACTAGTGCAACAGGTCAATTTGTAAGTGAGATCACTATCAGATGAAGTTAAAGGATCATGCTTTTGCAATTAAAGAAAGTGAAGATGATAAAGATCCTAAAAAGTGTAATACCTGTGGTCGTATTAAGCTCACTGAGTGCGTCTGTAGAAGCCGTACCAGTCGTTCCCAACTTTCAGACTGGTAGTCTTACGAGCCATACAGAGACTACTTCTACGGTCACAGAAACCATAAATGTTATTGATTATCAGACTGGGTGGCAATATACCGTAACTGGTAATAACATTAGTACAGATGCAAGTAGCTTGGTTCCTCCAGCTCAGAGTGTTACACAGTCAGTAAATGGTGTAAATTCGACGTGGACAAATCTAGATACAACCAACATGCCAAACTTCACGGTGACGGATTCAAGCAAGCCGTGGCAACTCACAACGACTCTCAGTCAGCCAGGATTAAAATCTCAGACAATAATACAAAGAACAACAGAAATAACTTCAGTCACAGATACGGTTTCAACCTTCAGTCAGTAAAATATTTAATTTTAGCTTTAAATATATTTAGTACTCCTATCTATGCAAATGAAGTAGGAGGGGTGTCTGCAACGGCAAACCCGGTCGCAAATTCGTCCGGGAGTGTATCTAATTTAGCCGTCCAAAATTTAAGTGGCCCGTATATAACTAATACTCACGGAAATGGGGTGTCTTGTCAGGGAGCAACTCTTAGCATCACTCCGTTTGCAACACTGCAAGATTCATGGAAAGAACCTTATGAAGAAAGCTATTTAGATCCAGTATTTGACAATTCAGATACCAATAATGATGGGGTATTGGACAATCCTGGGAGTGTACTTTATTACAAGCCTACTAGAACAGGTCAGAAAACTAACCATAGTATTGGATGGGGGATTAGTATGAATATAACCATACCTTTAGATAAACGTCACAACGAGGGCTGTTTGGCTGCTGCTAATACTCAGAATCAATTAAATCAGCAAATATTAGCTAATAAAAGATTAGATTTTGAGATGGCAAGATTAAAGCATTGTGCGGAGCAAGAACGCTTGGGCGTAACCTTTCATCCTTCAAGTCCAGCTGCTCAGATTTGTGCAGATATTGTAGTTGCAAATCCTCATGGAGTTATACCTAATCATCAGCACGAGATTCCGAAATAAGTTTTTTCTTTCTTTTTAATCCTTTGAATTTTTCTCCCTGTTTTTTACCAAATAAAGCCTGAATTTTTTTAAATAATTGCTTTAATAATGGACGTATTAATCTTAATAATAAGGGTGTTGCAGCTGCTGAAGCCGTTGCTACTACAGCGATTGCTGCTGTCGTACTAACTTGAGAGGTATTTGGTAAATATTTATCAGTTGCAGTACTAGGTTCATACAAAACTATGCAAGTTTTTTTATCAGCACTAAGCTCATGACCTACAACTTTCTCTTCTCCATTACGTGTCAGATCTCCAACTCTTGGTTGATTTGGAGCAGGGCATTCAACTTCTTTTTGTGGTGGAGGAATATTATCTAAATTAGGTTGAGGAGTTTCTAATTCTGGAGCTGGATTTACATTAGGTGGAGCTACATCTTCTACAAAAACTAAATCTTCAGGAACATAATCCATAGGGAAAAAATATGGAACAGTTCCATCACACAAAACTCTATTACCTCTGTCATCTTCAGTTACTAACTTTATTGATTTTTCATTAGAAGGATTAAAAACAACACATCCTGGAACTTGAATTATTGGATTACCAATAGTCAAAGTCACAGGAGGATTAAAAGGTATATTTTGTATAGGCGTGTGAATATAACTATTTATTGGAATTATTTCTAACTTATTTATATTTATTTGATTTATTTCAGACAATTTTATAATGGATTCATAGGTAGAGTAGGCTTTCTAGGAACTACATCACCAGTCACATTAGGTATTGGTATTGCATCTCCTATAGCATCTCCTAAGCCCCCTGTAACCGACTCTAACGCCTTCTCTTTCACATGATTGATAATTGCATCTTTATTTAAATAAACACCTAATCCAACTCCTACAACGGTTAAAGAAACTACACCTGAAGCAACAGCTATTGCATTAATAATTTTTTGCATTTTTTAAAAAATATTATATTTTTATTCTAGTGCTATTTTTGTAATCTAACCAGTCTAAGCTGCTACCTCCATAAGTGTTATTGTGCTTGAACAACGTGGGTCAAACCCTGTTTGATCAAGTTCTCTAAATGATCTTCCTACAGTAGCCGTTCCAGCAGATGCAGCTTGTACTTGTAATTTATAAGTATGAGAATTTGTATCACCAGGTGAATCTAAAAAAGTAAAACTTACCATTTCAACCATGCCTTCATTTGTGTCATAAGCCATAAAAGTAGGTCTTGGTCTATTGCTTGCTGCATCAGCTTCACCAAGCTGTGTGCTACCTCTTAATAATCTTGCATAGACAAAGTTTGCATCATCAAATCCTAAAGCCATAGAACACATTACTAAGACTTTATTTGAAGAAGCACTAGGTGTTATAGATACAGACAGACCTGTGACATCAACAGGACTTGTCGAAGTTGTTGAAAAAGAATCAGTTTTTATTACTTGTTTAACTTGAAGAATATTACCTGTGTTATTAGGAAAACTTACCTTACCATCTGAACTAAGTGATAGTGCATCAGCCGATGCTCCAGTATGTCTAACACTGTTAACAATCAATCTGCTGCTCATTGTTTATCTCCTATGGCTTTGGATTTGCGTCTTTAACAGCCTTAACGTGTGTTGCCCAAGTACCAGTTGTATCAAATTTACCTGCAACTAAATCTTTGTAAATCATGTCGAGCTGGTTACCATAAGAGTCATACGTTGTGGAACCATCAGTTGTTCTGTCTGTTTGATATTTAACAGCAGCAGCCTCAGCATCTAATGTTGCTCTAGCACTATCAATTTTGCTCTGGTCGAGACTTACAGAGTTACCATCTTTATCAAATGCCCCTGCACTATCATCAATGGAAACTACTGTTCCTGAATATGCTTTATAAATTGCTTCATGGTCTAATGCCATATCAAAAAATCCTTTTATTTATGTATTTATTTTAGAGGAGCTAAATATATCAATTATTATGCTCCTACCTCCATAAGAGTTATGGTTGAAACTGTCCTAAAAGAGTATTGGTTTGTATCACTAAGGTTTCTATTTAAGTAAAGCGTATTTGAATTGTTCGACGTTTTCCATTGCATTTTGTATGTCAATGCAGAGGTACTAGAAGGACTATCAAGCTTTACTAGCGTAATTGGTTCTGCACCATAATAATTACTACCAGTACTACTGTTTGATTGATATCTTCCTGCTGCTACAAGTTCTTTTCCAGCAACATCATCACCCTGTAAAATGCTTGTACTATCTCTAAGTAATCGTAGGGCAGTAGTGTCACCACCAACAGTAAACATCATAATTTGAACAAGTATTTTGCTAGTTGTACTTGAGGGAGTTATTGATGTTGTAAATCCTGCTATATCTGTATAAGTTTGGCCTGGTGTTGCAGAAACAACATCACTCTTTGCAAATTGTTGTACTTGGAGAATTTTTCCACCATTTAAAGTAAGATTTCCTGTATCTGGTAAAGTTAATACTCTTGTATTTCCACTAGAAGAAGGAGCCTTAATTTCAAAAGTACCTCCTCCAGAATCAGCTGTTAGTTTAATTGAACTCATAATTAACTATATGGAGAAGCTCCTAAAATACTTGTATTCCATTGTGATTTTAATTCAGCCTCACTTGAAGCTTCTGTAATTGCAGAATCAGCAGGGGCATCTCTTAATGCTTTTTTCTTTGCAACAATTGCAGAAGTATCCGCTGAAGTTTCTAATGCTTTTTGAAATTCAATATCAAGTTCAGCAAGTTTATCTTTTCTTGCTAATCGAATGTTAGTCTTATGAACTTCTTTAGCTTTCGCCATATCTGTTTTAATAATACTCATGATCCAACTCCATCAATTAAATCTGACTCTGAAACAGTCCAAGCATCTCTAAAACTGCGATCTGTCGGAATATCTGAATCTTCTACTATTTTGTATTTTTTTCCTGTTGGTACATCTTTTTTTGCAATTTCTTCTAAAGTCCAATTTTTACCTGTAGCTAGATTAATTTCAGTTAATATTGGATGAATAATTGCAATAACTCCATCATCTTTTAAATAAATAATTTTACTCATTTTTACCTCACTATCATCATAGAAACAGTTGAATCAAAAGCACCAAAGGTATAGTATCTAGTGACTGACCTAAAGCTAGTTGTTGTCAAAGAAATTAATTGCACATGAGCAGTTCCACTTCCAAGACCTGTACTTGTTACAGGTGAGTAATTGCTGTCAGGTAACGTAATAGAAAAATTATAAATTTGATCTCCAGTACCGTTATCTGTAACTGAAGTAATGCCACCACTACCATTTACAGTATGAGAGCTATTAATAATACACCAAACCCTTACCCCATATAACTTTTCTACTGAACCATATCCAGAATTTGCTTTTAAATCATTAGTAACAGAAAGATCATTTGCAATTGTTAGATCATTAGAAACTTTATTTCCATCCACAGCATCTGCAGCAATCATATCTGTGTCTACTATTCCATCTGGTAAACCTCCTACTGAGACTCCTGTTATTGTTCCTGTTCCATTAATAGCAATCGGCATAATTTAAACCACTGTGTAGACTGAACCGCTAGGTATAGTTAAAGTAACACCTGCATTTATTGTAATTGGTCCAGCACTTAGACCATTACAAGTTGCTCCAAATGTAGTTCCGAGTGTGTAGTTAGTGGTTATGGTTGTTCCATTCTCTACTATCACCTTATCTGAACCTCCACCAGTCGCTCCAGATGGTGGATCAACATAGGAGAGCACTCCAGCACCATTTGTAGACAACAGCTGACCTGAACTCCCTGTGCTAGTTGGGAACTGAGCAACTTTTGTTCCATTAGCAACAAAACCTATTGATCCTGAACCTACTCTAAATATTCCAGTATCTGTATCACTTGAAAACGTAATACTTGGAACGGAAGTCGTTCCATCAGGAAATGTTCCACCTGCATTTAAATAATCTGCACTTGCAAGTATTACTCCAAAAAAAGCTTCACCTGAAGCTGGAGCAGAACTAAAAACTATATTTGTTCCTGATAATCTAAATCCTGATGATCCAGAAGAATCTGGTTCTTGAATTACACCACCTACAGAAATTATTAATTGAGTCTCATATTTTGGAAATGGGACGGGTGCAGATCCACCTACTAATAAAGAAAATGATGTTGTACTTCCATTAAACGAACTTGAAATATCATCAATCGTTTTGTAATCATTATTAGACCTTAAATTATTACCTAAATATGGCATGATTACTGAAATCTTTTATATGCTTCTTCTATTTTACAGAGAGTAATCTTGCGGAATTTTAAGAATTAGGACCAGCTGTTGATGGTTGAGTTGGCCATACAACATCATCAGGAGTTTTATCTTTATAAGTCTGAGGAATATCTCTTATAACTTGTCTATATGCAGCCCACTGAGCTTGATCTACAGTTGCACCAGTTGTCATTGTCCAATCTGTATCTTTTAATATTTGATCTCTCGTAGCTCTGATACTATCCCAAGTTAATGCTTCTACATCAGCAGGGTCAGGTGTGTTTGTCTTTACCCACTCAAGATACTCTTGGTAGTTGGTGTTTTCTTCATCTTTAGGAATCAAAGCTCCATCTTCTTTTCTTATTAAAAATTGTGCTGATTCTTTTTTTCCTGTAACAGGATCTGTTCTGTCTGCAACAAGTTTGTAAGTGTAAGTCATAGATTAAAGCTCCGCATCATATTTTGCGTTATTTACAAAAATTATAAATGAATCAGATGTTGCTGCCCCTGTTTTAGTTACAACATAATTTATACCTTTACTGTCTAAAAGATAATTTGAACTGACACTTACATTAACAAAACCATCAGTATTTTCTCTACAACTTAATGTTTCATGTGTTGCTGTTGGTGTAGCTCTCATCTCTGGATTAAAAAATACAGTATTAGATGCAACTTCATTTGTTATTAAATATTGAGCAGCATTGTAATAAGGTCTTTGGGCTTGGAAGTAACGCTTGCAAAGCTGAAGCTCCTCTGTAAATGACCTATGCTCAAAATCTGTTGCCACGCTGCCTACTTCTAACTGAACTCCTGTAATTTCCCATGTTGAATTATTTGTCGTATACCAAGTTGCTGTTTGATCAGGTGTTCTAGATGTATTATCTAAAGCAGCCCATGCGTTTAAAGGTCTTGTTCCTGTGCGATCAGTTCCATCAAATAAAGAGTAAACAATATACATACCTATCCCATTATCAGAATTGAGGACAATATTTGAATTACCAGGAATTGTTTTTGTTATTTTTGTCCAAGTGTCAGCAGACAAACTACCTGTTTCCATTACATAACGAAATTGACTCCCATTATCTGATTGAAGGTAGAAATAAAAATTCTGTGCAATACTTGATTTTACGTAAAAAGAAAGAGTAACATAACTTGAACTTGATTTATAATTCCATCCAGAAGTAGCTAAATCTTGATCTTCTATCGAATAACTAATGTGTATATGATCAGAAGCACCAGCACCACCTGACTGATCTCCATTTGTTATTTTAAATGCTTTTGATAAGCCTGTTTCAAAAGGTGTAGTACCACTTGCAACACTAGCCTGTGCTTGTGTTGGTGCTTCATCTGTACCAGAATAACTTATCTGAAATCTATCAACACTTCCAAAGCCAGTAGATGTAGATGATGTGCCACGTTGAGCAACTTGCATCGATCCGTTTATTATTATATTTTTATTTGTACCAATCTTGTCAGTAGTTGCTGTATTTAGTCTTTCTAAACCAACTTGATTAAGAGCCATTTGTTATACCTCCTTAAGTCTGTTCTAGGTAACTTACAGTTACATCTAAAGCACTTGCTGTACCAGCCCTCACTCTTAAAATATCATTAGCTTCCATAATTATTTTTGATCCACTTATAAGTTCCAGAGCACTGCCTGCTGGGACTGGAGCATTTCTTATGAGATGCACATCATCACCAGCAGTAACAAGGAACACATCAACTTGAGCACTGGATCCTGTTGTATTTGAAACGAGGATACTTAGAAGAACAATTGTTGCACTTCCTCCGCATGTAACAACATTTGTATTAGTGCTACTAACAGCATCTGTTACGACGTTTGTTTTCGTGTCACTTTTGAAGGTATTTGCCATATCAGCCGAGAGCGAGAATTAATGCAATTTGATCGGAAAAATTAGTAGTAGTTGCAGATAATGTTCCTGAAATAGTTACATTACCTGGAATTGTTACTGATCCATTAGAATCTATTGTAAGACGGCTAACTCCTCCAGTAACCAAAGATATGCTATCAGCAGCTGGACTAATTAATCCTGTGTTTGGATCTCCTTGAAATTTTAAGCTGCAATTAGTAACAGATCCATTTACAAAAGAAGAATTAGATCCATCCTGTCTTAATAATGGAAATCCTCCAGTAGTTATCGCATCATGTATTACAACAGTTTTTAGTGAAGTATCTACTGTAACTTCACCTTCAGCACCTTTAAATCCTGTGTGCTCTGCTGTTGTTCCTCTTCTAAATTGAACTTGGGTTGCCATAATACTATCCTAAAGCCACTGCTATTGCGGTAGCAAAACTTTCTGTACTTATTGTCCCATCAGTATCAGGGACAGTCATAGTTCGAGTTGTGCTGCCTGAAATTCCTGAACATTCAAATGCTAATTTTTTAGTAGCATCTGAATTATCTTTTACTCGGAAAACATTATCTGCAAATTCTGTAGGTGCTCCTGTTGTTACTTGATTATCTACGTAAGCTGTTGTTGCTACTTTTGTTGAGTTGTCACTGGCAGATTGAGTCGTCGCTGTAATACCGTTTGCTAATGCTCCAGAAACTGTATTATTCCCTAAAACAATCGTTTTATTTGTGAGAGTTTGAGATCCAGTTAGAGTTGCAACTGTTGAATCTATGGCGAAGGTAGCTGTATTACCTGTGGATGTAGATGCTATACCAGTTCCTCCTGCAAGTGTTAAAGTCTCTGAATCCAAATCTATAGCAATAGAGTTACCATCATCAGTTGTTATATCTAAATCTTCTGCAGTAATTTGAGTATTTACATAGGCTTGAGTTGCTATAGTTCCATCTGCATCGGGGAAGGTTAATGTCCTAGTCTGACCAGCCGTAATTGAGGCAGAGCTAAAAGCTCCAATTTTTGTATTATCTGAATTATTTCTAATCCTAAATCCACTGTCATTTGTAACGACTGCAGTAGAAGTTATTGATGCTAACCCAGTAAATGTAGTCGCACTTCCTCCAAGAGCAATTCCAGTGCTACCAATTGTTAATGAACTATTTGCAAGATTACTGTTAGCAATTGAAGATGCAGTAGTAAGAACAGTTCCTGTCTCAGCTGGGAGAGTTATGGTTACATCAGCAGTTGATGCAGGTCCTACAAGAGTTGCAGAATTTGTTCCATTATCAGTATCTTCTTTAAAAATTATGCTACCAGCAGAATCCGAAGATCCTGTAAGAACTGGAGCAGTTAAGCTTTTATTTGTTAAAGTTTCTGTCCCTGTTGTAGAAACTAATGTCGCATTTGAAACAGCAGTATTAAATTGAGCAAATGTCCCAGTTAAAGTATTACTTGCTAAATTTACAGATTTATTTGTTAGAGTTTCAGATCCTGTTGTAGAAACAAGAGTTGCATCAGTAACAGCAGTGTTGAACTGAGCTAGGGTTCCAGATATTGTATTAGATCCAAGAGCAAGAGTTTTATTTGTGAGAGTTACGGAATTAGTTAGAGTTACTGGATAAACAATGTCACTTGTAAGTGCAATGGTTCCTGATGCATTTGGTAACTGTACAACCTTATCTCCACCTGTGGCATCAGGTGCAGTAAGTCTTATTTCGTTAGCATCAGCAGTTACTCCTTCAAATGCAATGCTTCCAGCTCCAATTTCAATAGAACTTCCCCCATCTTCTGTACCTGCTATTAAAGTCGTTGAAGCTAATGATGTTAAACCTTCAATAGTTGAAGCTGTTGCTCCTAGTGCAACACTCGTACTTCCTACTGTTAATGAAGAATTAGCTAATTGAGAGTTAGGTATTGCACTGGTTCCAAGAACACCAGTTGATGAATTGTAAGTTAAACCATTTCCAGCTGCTACACTGACTGCACCTCTAGCTCTTGTATTTGTAAAATATTGATTTGAACCCTCGCTTAAATCTGAAGTACTATTTCCAGCAAAATCTAATTTATCAGAAGAAGAATTCAACTCCTGAAAAAGACCAGAAACAAGTACTAACGCCTTCCTAGTTGCCATTTAATATCTCGATCAAGCTCTTGACCAAAAGAACTTATTTATATTTATTTTACGCCTACCAAATATCAGGAAAGAAGTATCTCAGGTTCTACTTTTATGATGAATTGTGCAGAAGTTCCTGCTTCTCCAACAGGTACAACAAACTGTCCAGATGTTGTTGGAGCTGTCTCAACTATTGCTCCAGGACTAGAGGCAGATAAAAAATAACTATTTCCTGCATTTAATCCAGAAGTTGCTATAACTCCTCTTACTATTGAACGAACTTGTTGACCAGCAGTTTGTGTCGTTTCAGCAAATCCAGCTACTTTAGCTTTTTCTCTAGTATCGTTAGCAACAGCTTTTCCTAATTTCCCATCACTATCTCTACAGAATAAAGCTTCACCTTGGGTTACATCTTCAAAACATTCAGCCACATAACCAACCACTTTAAAAACTATTTGATTAGGCATTGTGGATCTTAAATCCTGTAGAGAGCCTACAAATCCTACATAATTAGGAGAGTAGGGTTGGTTTACATCAACACTAGCCATTATGTTAAAAGAATTGGTGGCTCAGGTTGTATTGCAAACTCTGTTGTGGTAACACTCTCTCCGACTCTTACTACAGCTTGACCAGCACTTGATGGTGCAGTCGTAGTTATAGCACCTGGGGTAGTAGGTGAAAGAAAATGTAAATCTCCTGCATTTAAACCTGAAAAAGTTTTGATACCTATAACAACAACTTTTATTGTTGCTCCTAAAATTCCAGCTGTATTTGCAAATCCAATCACTGTTGCATCTTCTAAAGTACCATCTGCTGCACTAGCTTTTCCTACTTTACCGTCGGAAGTTCTAATAAATAATGCATCTCCGTCTGCAACTGCTTCAAATGTTTCAGCATCAAATCCAATTTGTAAAGGAGCAAATGTTGGAAAACCTTCTTTTAAATCAATAATTGCATCAGTTAAACCTCTGAAATTCGGCTCATAAGGTGAGCGAGTCATTGTGAAGCTATTACCTGTCATTAAATCAACTAGGACAGTAATAGCACCTTCTATATTTGGTTCGTACCCTGTAGCCATAATATTTGCATATAATTATCTATTTTAAACTGTGCCTACCATTATAATTAAATTATGGAACCTCAAGTTATTGCAGCTATTATTTCAGGAAGTGTTGGAGCCTTTGCTGGTATATCAAGGGCTTTAGGTAACTTTAATAAAAAATTAGATAGAAGATTTGAAAATGTTGAAAGAAATTTAGAAAAATTAAAAAATGAAGTTTTACATGATTATGTACTAAAAGAAGATTTTTTAAGAGAAATGCAAGCAGTCCATAGTAAATTAGATAGAATTTTAGATCATTTATTGAATAAATAAATTAAGAAGCAGGACCTATCGGAATCCAATTATTAATTGCAGATAAATATATTTTTAAAGATCCACCAAGATTTGTATCCCAAACTAGTTGTCCATTAACAGGATTAGTTGGTAATCCAGCAGAAACGGATGCTACTGCTTTTACGATTTGAAATGCAGATCCATCATGAACTTTAAATATATGAGTACTGGCTGTATCCAACCAAGTCTCTCCCTTACTAGAAGAAGTAAATCCAGCAGCACTACTATTAGGTGCAGTAGATCCAATATGAACAGGACCTACTTTAATTAAACCCGTACTTGGAGATGCAGTATTATCTGCAAAAAACAAACCTGGACTTATATTATTGTTGTTTACCGCTAATTCACCAGCTCCTAATCTTATTGGAAAAGGTCTGTCATGTGCTGTGCTCGATCTACGAGATTGAATTTGTACTGCCATAATTAGACATTTATATATAGTCCTGCATCTACTACTGTATCTTGGGCAGTCTCTGGAGTGTATGTACCAGCATCCATGTTACTTGTATTAACTGCAGCATCTACTAATTCTCCGTTTATATAATCTCCAGCTTGTAATAGCCCTGATTCAAAAATATCCGTAAATTCTGATAACGGTTTATTTATAATTCCAAATTTTATATCATCCAAAACAGTAGGAGCTTTATTAAATAATTTATTTACCATTGCAATCATTCTATTTGTTGTATTAAAAGCTTTACCTGATCTATTTAAACCTCCTGTTTCATCCCTCTTTAAACTATCAGTTAAAGTCATAGCAATTACAGAAGGATCAAAATTAGCTGCTTCTTGAGGTAAATTAAAATCACCAATAATATTTTTATTACCTTCCCATTTTGTTGATCGATTATATAAAGCAAATACCTCAACAGCTTCTTGCATTTTTCTTTTTTCTTTTGCCCATCTTCTTTCCCAACTTTCTAATCCTTTTCCAATAGGTTTATCACTAGGTTCTAACAACCAAGCTCCAACATATTCATGTTTTTTCAAATTTTCTACAGTAACATACCCTCCAGTAATTTGTGTAAATGGATAAACAACAGTAAAGCTATTAGGATTAGGAACATCAGTAATTGTATATTCTCCTGATACTGCATTTCCACTTGTAAAATTTAATTGAATTTTATCGTTTTTATTTAAATTATGATCTTCAAAATCTACAGTAATATTTACACCATTTTGAGTATATTTTGCAGCTAATTTAAGTGGCTCATTACCTTCATCATGAAGTATTGACCACATAGCAGCGTAAATATGTTTGCACCAACGTAATTGATAATATTGTAAATTTTGAAAAGAATCTTGTTTTTCATCTTCATATTCAGGTAGCTCATAGAAATTATTTATAGTTACATACCCTAAATCTCTAAATACTCCAGGCTCATCTCTTCTTTCATCTATGGATCCATCATTCTGAATTATATTTCCTGGCTTTGTATCTCGAATTGCAGTTACAGGAAACCTCTCATGATTATTCTGACTAAATAAATCGTAACTATCTCTTCTTGAGAAATCCTGACAAGAACAATTCCATCTTAATTCAGTAGTTAAAAATCTTCCTACTGCAAAACCTCTATGAGCAGGTACGGTTGTTTTAGCTATTGTATCTACAGTTTTTGCTCCATAACTATCTGCTTTTTGAAAAATAATTTCATTTGTCGTTGCATCAGATCCAGTAACTGTATATCCAACATAATCGTCATATCTAAATCCTCTAATTAATCTAAATAAAGTTAAATTACCTGAAGTTGTTCCAGTAGGAATTGTAGTGAATTTAAATTGTGTAGGGCTAGTAACTTCGATTGTATATCTACCTGAGATGACAGCTCCTGTGCTTACATCAACAAACACTTTATTATCTGTAGATAGACCATGAGCAGAACTACAAGTCACGGTAACTGTAGAACCTGATCTTGCATATGTTGAAGATATACCTGAATCTCTTTCTACTATGCGATCTGCCATCCTCTCACCTGCTAAAAAAGCAACTTCTGTTGGCAATGATCTTAGTTTTACTCTTATAAATCTCCAACGTGTATCGTTAAAAGCAGTAGAGTTGTGATAAACAACATTACCTGAAGTTGTTGCAGATCCTGAAGCAGTTAAGGTAAAAGTATTCTGTGTCTTACTTACAATTGTTAGAGTCTCATCTGTCGCACTACCTGTGGTTATATCTAGGTATACATCATCACCAGGATACAAACCATGATCACTTTTGGTTACAATTAAAGTTGTTCCACTTTGAGAATATGTCGCATTTACTTGAGGTGCTAAATATCTAACATCTAATATTGGTAAACCAAAATCATAAAAACTAAATCCGTCTGTATCTCTCATTCCACATATATGCTCACCTAATTCTTGATTAGTAGAAGGGAATGTAAATATCCTTGCAGGTATAAAAACTCCTGGAAACTGTTGAAAAGTAAAAAATAATCTATAGTCTCCTCTCTTGTCTCTTTCCTTAGCAGTAGATCCTAATATCTGTTGTGTAAATGTATATAACTCATATCCTCTTCTCCATCTAGTCCATAAAGAATCTTGATTATAAAATTTAATTTCACTTTCTAATGCATATCCATCAGACCCTCTCGGATAAATACTAGGTTTTTTTGGAATATTATCAAAATTTTTAAAATTATTTTTTAATTCGAAATTTGATTTATCTTCGAACTTTTTGAATTCGAATGACATAATCTTTAATAGAAACCACCTTGTATGTTGCAGTAAAATCCATTTGTCAAAGCAGTAGCACCACTAGCAGCTACATACAAAGCTTGACCTCTTCTTAACATCAATCCTCGCTGTTTTGGAGCAATTTCATTATTAGATCCAGCAAAATTTAAGGCTCCTGATTGAACTGTAGGATGATTAATTAAAGGTAATTTTTCAGTTAGTGTTGTGCTTAATATTTGATTTTCTGATACTTGTGGAATACTTTGAGTAAACAAGGGAAAGAATTGATTAATATTTGTAACCGTACCTGTGCTAACAAGATAAAAACAAAAATCAATGGGTAAAGTGACAGCAACATTTCCAGTTATAGTTCCTCCTAAAGATGGTATAGTTACATCGAAAGTTGTAGCAGTAAAGTTAACAGTGTCGGCAACAGTAAAAGTATCATCCTTTGGAACAGTACCTGAATTATATGTAAGAAAATCTAAAAATACTTTTTGACCTATCTCTAAATTATGCCCACCTGATAAAGTTACTGTGCAAGTTGTACCATTTGCTGAATAAGTTCCTTGAGTAGCAGTTACTGCATCAAGTTTTTGTATAGATCTTTTTGCGTATGTAAACCAAATTTCATCGATATAAGCACCACTAATTGAAGTATCAGTTAATGCAGAATCAACATCAAATACTTTTGTTGCATTACCAACAGCTGTTGGAATTAAACTTGTTAGAAATGATTGTCCCGACGCAACTGTACATAGTGTTGAGGATGTTGCTGGGCGATCAACCATTAACGGTTGTTTGTTTGAACTACTACTTGCCACGTTATTTATTCATAGGACTTATTTTAATTATATAGGAAGGTTTTTTACTTATCTTTTTTATCGTCTTTTTTGTTTTTCATCATTTTAGACTTATCCAAAGCTTCTTTACGTTTTTCTTTATCAGACATTTTTTTGCCATCTTCCTTCTTCTTATTTTTGTTTTTAAAATATTCTAATAATTGTGGTGGCATTTTACCTTTTTTGTCTGCCATTTAGTCTTCCTCCTCCCTATCAATTGGAATGTCTAAAGTTTGAGTAAATCGTTTTGGTAGATTAGTACCCTTCGTGTAAGAAAAAGGTGCTTCATCAGGACGAACAGCGAATATATCTACTCGCTTTTCTCCTGCCATTCTAGTACGTCTACCTTTGAAGGGACTCGCTTTTTGTCTCTCTCTTGGGCTAATAATATCTCTATCTCTTTTTACACCTAATGTGTATCCTAATTTTGTTGTGGGTAAAACCATTTTTATCTATGACTAACTTCTAAAAGCAATCTTGTTCCAACCGCTACATCGGCTGGTCCAGGAAGTGCTTGTATAAACTCTGCACCTTCTCTATTAAATCTATATCTTGCTTGAGCTGGATTTCTATAATTAGGAACATATAAATGCATTGCTAATCTATCAGTTTCATAGATATAAATTTCTGTCCAAGTTTTTAAAGTTTCTCTAAAATCTGAAGTTGCTACTGTTCTATCAACGTCACCAGCAATACTTTCAATTCTATTTCTTGGAACAGTATCATTATTAATACTTCCAGTCATATCAGTTCTTTTCTCTGCTTCATCACAACGTCCTATTTGCTCAATAATTTTACTAACCCAAAAAGAATCTTGCACATTATTTATTGCTTCTTCTAATCTGGCTTGGTCACCAGCTGGTATTGAAGTTATGTTATAACCTAAATGCCAACGTACTTTTGATTGTATAAAGGTATCGAGCTTCATTCAAACAGGGAAATTTACCTGTTACTAGTCTACTCTCACTAAGTTTTCTTTAAATATCTCATCCCAATCAATACGCTTAATACCTCTAAGCTGTTCTAACTTTGTAAATCTTTCACCAGTTAAAGTTGTTTGTAAATCTTTTATATCTCTTGCAGTTTTTAAACCTACCCCTGGCAGAGCGTCTGCTATTTGTCTTGCTCCAGCTGTATTTATATTTAATCTGGTATCTACAGGAAAAGTTTCTCTGTTAGATACTTTTGCATCTTTATCTCCACCTGCATTTAATTCTGCTTTTAATCTTTCTTCTGTCTTTATTTTTTCACTGGTAGCTCCTACACAAGGAATTAAATCTTCATCATTTACATATTCAGTCTCATCATTAGCATTGATAACCATAGAAACACCTTCTCCATGCTGAGATATCTTTTCTACTATGCCTCCAGTAATTTTGTGTTGATACAACATAATTTTAAAAAAAATCCTTCTTTATTTAGAATAACTCAATAAATTTTTATTGACAATGAAAAAGCGAGCCATAAAGACTCGCTCTTTCTACTAATTCTAAAAATATGAATTATGAGTCTGTTCCACCTACTTGAGAAGCAAAGTCGATGAAGGATGAAATATCACTCCATGCAACCTCTGCTGCTGGACGTAAGTAGTTAACACGACAAACTAAGTAAGCTGCTTTACCTGCAGTGATGTCATCTGCAGATATAGAAACACCGTCACCATTAACAGAAGTATCTGTTACTGCGTTGACGTTGAACACTTTGAATGTTGTGTCAGCTGTAACCTTGAACATCATGGAGTTAGCTGCGTTAGCTGCAGTAATACCACCACCTGTGACTACTGTCCAGAAAGGTAGTTTTGCTGCTGTAACTGCACCTGTTCCTTGAGCAATAGTTGTACCACTAAATGCTATAGAACTGGTAGCTGCTGCTAAACCATTTTGCTGAGTTGATGGAATACCAAAAGGTGAACCACCATTGTTAGGACCAAGTAGAAGAACTTCTGTGTTAGTTCCAACAAGATCAGCTGTGATAGGAGATGCTGGGAAAGAAGGAAGACCACCTGAAGGATCATCCTGAGCAAGAGCTATAGACGCACCATAAACATATGCTGGTCTAGCTGAACTTGCTTTTACAACTAAAGTTGTACGATCATCTCTAACACGATCACTGACTCTTCTATCAGGAGAAGGTACAGTTATATCAAAGCTTTTGAAACTAGCTTTATCAGCTGATGCATTATTGATTTTTACAAAACCAATTTGCTCGAAAGCTTCAACTCCAGGCCATCCCTTAACACCTTCATGGTTGAAAGATGATAAACGATTAATCTGATTACCTGGCTCTAGGATTGCTCCTGCGTCACTCTTGTAAGTTGCCATTAGTTAATACCTCCTATTACTCTGTAATTGTGAAGGCAGTGGTAATGAAGTCCTTATTCAAGTTTGCAAAACCAGCATAAAGCTGCCATATAAGGATAATGAATCTTGAGAAATCATCATTATTGTTAATTAAAACTTGAGCGTTAGGACCGCCAATACCAACACCAATTGCTTGTGGACCAAAGAACAATCCTGCTGGAGTTGTCTTTGATACTGCTCCGCCACCATCTCCAATATCGACCGTAATTGTCTTAGATGGGAAGTTTGTAGATTCGAAGAATCTAACTCCTTCAAACACGAATCCAGAAGGCATAACTGGTTCACCAGCTACGAACTGAGCTTGTCCATACTGTCCACCAGCATAGATTGCTTGGTTAGGAGCCATTGCACCCATTAAAGGTGAACCTTGACCCATTCCTGGATATCTTGCTATTTCACGGAAGCCTTGATCGGCTCTGAGATCTTTCATGAATGAAGGATCTGCTATACAACGATAATATCCGTCTGCGAATACTGGTACGTGACGCTTTCTTAGACTCTTAACTACCTCAAGGAGGTCAGTCTTTACATTGAACTTATATCTCTCAGAAGCAAATTCTGTAGCAGAGTAAGCATTCAACTGTGTAGAGCTAGACTTTGTCTTACCATTTGGATAGTAATAACCACCCTGTGTATCAGATGCAGCACCACGAGATTCAGATTTGAATAGCTCATCAATGAATACTCTGTCTCTCCATCTACGGTAATCGTCTAACAAGGTCAACGAACCAATTGATTGATGGAACATATTTAAGTTTCCAGTATCAAGCAATAGACGCTGAGCTGTCATTAGGGTTTCTCTAGCAATCTTAAATGTGCTAGGTAGGCTTGTGTTGTTAGGGTCAGCAGGACCTGTATATTCCCTAAGAGATACAAGTACCTTGTCCTTTACGATAGATCTGCTGTTTGCTGTGCCAATTGTCTGGTCTTGAGTCCTCTCTCTAGAGGTCTTAGTTCCAGGATTGCCAAAGAAACGATAGCGATCTAACTGAACGGTCTGACCTGGCTGCTTAGTGAAGTCATGTACAACCACAGGCTCGGAAGCCATTTCTACGATATACGCAGGATGAGGTCTATATAACTCAGCACCAAGCAGCTTCGGAAAATCGTTATCTATAAACATTTTTAGAAGTCAGCTACGTTTGCTGATAGCGAACACACAATTGTGTTCATTTGAAACTGGAAAATAAATTCCATTAAGTACAATTATACTTACCCTTAATAAACGAGATTATGTAAGTTTTATTTAAACTATTACGTTTTCTTGTTGACGTGATGTATATCCACTTGTCATATTTCCTAATGAATATTGTGCTGAGGGAACAACACCTATTCTATGCATTGGAGTTACATATCCATCTGCAGGTTGTAAATCAGGTTGACTCGCCATTGCCATTTGTTCTTCTATAGCTGCAGCAGCCATAAAATCTTTAGCCATTTGTTTAGCTTTTTTTGCTTTTGCGTGTTCCATTTACTTTTTGCCTTTCTTTGATTCTAAAGGAGGCTGACCTACAGGAATTTGACTTAATCCAGCTGCTGGTAAATATTTTGCTAGAAACATTTGTTCATTTGCAACGATCATATCTTGATTTCTTTCTGCAGCTCTTAAATTTTGAGGAACAAATAAACCATTAGCTGGTAAAGGAGATCCTGGTAAATTTAATTTTAAATATGAAGCATCTAAATCAGAAGGCATTTTTGTACTTTCAACAATTCTTGTATCTCCTTGTCTCATTCTTATATTTGCATATTCATCTCTATTTCCAGCAGCAACTTGATTCATAGAATCACTAGCACCGAATCCTATTAACTGTGGAGAGCCTATAGCACCTCCTGCAGTTCCTATATTTTGTAAAAATTTATCTGCTTTTTCTGTAGTGCTGGCTTTTTTGTGTTTCATAGTTAAAAAATAAAATGGGGTGAAATTTTAAAAATCACCCCTTTTTTTATTATTCCATTACGAGAAGTTTCTCACGGAATACTTGTGGATTTTGCTGTGCAGCATTTAGGTATCTCCAAGCATTTTGTGGATCTCTATCAGCTGCCCCACCGAAGTCTTTCCAGAAGTCCTGTGAATTTGCAGGAGCTTGTGGCTGTGGAGGAACAGGCATCTGAGGTCTAGCTGGAGCTTGTGCTTGAGCTTGTCCTTGTGCAGCAGCTGGGTTAGGTAGTTGCTGACCTGCAAAAGTTGGAGCAGCTGGTGCTTCATCTTCTACTGGATAAGGTCCATTCTCACCAAAAAACTCACATGTGTAATCAGCTAATACATCTGGATCTGTAAGAATCTTTTCGTATGCCTTATGCTCTGTTGACATTTCTTTTAACAAACCTACTGCTTCTTGAAGCTGAGAATTTGTTGTGATTAAAGCATCTTCAATCTGACAAGCATAATTATTAAGCACTGCTGGAGCATCTGCACCAAAGTGATTAATTACTTCAAGACTTTGCTCGCTTACTCCGTTGGCTAGGAGCTGCTGGTCTGTTATCTCCTGAGAAGTTTGGGAATAATTGTTGGAGTATGCCTGGCTGTTGTTGCTCGAAGGCATATAAGTCTGCTGATCCCCGTTGCTGTATGGGGTTGTTTGTTGGTATCCGTAATTGGCTTGGTCTGCTGCTGGAGTCGCTGCTGACTGTTGACCCTGGAACGGGAATTGAACTGGTGAACTCAGGAGCCCCACCACCCTGTTGAATGCGTCCTTGTAAGGGTTCTCCGCTTGTGGAGTTGCCTGTTGTGTCTGGGGCTGATACTGCGTAGGGTTGTATTGGATCCCTTGTACCCCCATCTGGGCTTGGGCTACTGGAGCTGGAGCCTGTTGGGGTTGTGTTGGAGCCACCCATTGGGGGGAAGTTGCCACGGAAGGAGCTTGGGCTGTTTGAGGAGCCACGTAGCTGCTCTGCTGGGTCGGGGATGTCTGGGGTGCTGATTGGGTCTGCTGAGCGGTAGCGTCCTGCATAAGTTACCTCTTTTTGTAAACTTTCTAATGTTCGATATAAGAATGGAGTTAAATCCAAACGTGGATCAGCTGCCATCGGTAAGTTAGGCTGCTGAGGATGTGGGGTTCGCATTTCCTGATTTATTAAGTCAATAAATGCGGAATATGCCCTTTGTACTTCACCTACCATTCTAAACGGATAACCCGAAAGCATCGATGCAATTTCGTCGTCAGTTTTCGAAGGAAATAAGTACTTCAGTGCTTCTATACTATCAACCCCCAATTCTTGAAGGTTTCTAGTAAAGATAGATTGATTGAGTTTATCTTGAGCTGTATCTTCATAAACAGGACCCATCCATCTCCAAAGAACTGTTCTATCTCCATCAGGAGCTAGTCCTAATACACCATCTGGAATTTCTCTAGTTTCTACTGCAATATCAATAGCTTGTTGTAATTTTTGTTCATACTTAATTTTTTGTTTTTCATACTTTTCTAAAGCTTTTGGATCTTCCTCATTTTGTGGTAATTCTGGATATTTAATTCCTGAAGAAAATGCTAATGATTTTCTAAAAATTTGTTCTTCTTGGAAAATAATTAATTCAAAAACTTTACAAATTCCATATTGATAAATCTGTAAACATTTCTTTTTAGCAGTAGCACTTACACGACCATAAGCAGATTTAATTTCTGTAGCTGTTACGTTAGTAATACTTAAATCATCTATACCTCCAAGAGCTAATCTAATCTCACTTCTTAATTGCTCTGAGAATCTAGCTTGATCAGAACTAACAGCATTTGGAGTTATAAATCCTACTCTGTCAGATGGCTCTAAATTAGCAATAACTCTAGGAACTCTCATGCCACTGCCAGGTCTTCCTGCATATCCAGGCTGCTGCCTAGTCATTGGATCTTGCTTGTATGTAGAACTAAATAAATCAACATTTGAAGCAAAACCTGACTGACTAGATATACTTGGTCTTTGTGCTGTTTCAGAGTCGCTTTCTACAATATCTTGTTTTGGTCTAGATGATAGAAGAGTTGGATTACCAAAGAATGATAAATTTGCTCTTATATTTTTTACCATTTCATCATGAGCAGTAATTTGATTAGCAATAAAATCAAACTCTCCTGATCCATCAGTTCCAAATGCATCGGGGTTATTAAATACCTCAACACATGGGATAAACTCCATAGTGTTTTCTACAACTTTTTTATCAAAAGTCGCAAAATTTGTATTTTCTTGATCAAATTTTATTTCTTGTTCTGAATGATATTCTTCTATTTCTGTAGCAGTAATTTTTAATCTCATATATCTTTTATCAGTATTTAATCCAACTCCAGCAAAACCTTTCGAAGATTTAACCTTATATGGATAAATGATAACTACTTCCTCTAGCTCACCTTCAGGTGAATAATATGTCCTATAAGAATCTTTATTAAACCAGTAAATTCTGTAAGATTTCTTTGTAGGTCTTATATAAAAGAGTCCTTTTCCATACGCTAAGAATCTATCCCATATTGCATCTAATCTTGCATCTAATTGATTAAATCTTATAACCTGCTGAATGAAATCAAATCTCTGTGTTCCAAAATTATCTTGTTGTGGATAAAACTCAACTCCCTGTCTTATACCAAACATCTTCATTTGGGATAAGTGAGAACTGACCAGCATCGTATCAGCTGATCCTTTACCGTCACGAGTAATGACGGATTTAATCATTTCATCAAGAACAGCTTTACTATTACTCTCCATTAATTAGATCCTTTTGCTATTGGTCAATGACATAACCAGCATGTAAACGCTTTAAAGTAATTACATCTCCTTCAACTTCAACATCAAACCTTTCATTTGGTTGAAGTGCCATGTCGTGACACAGCTCATCAGGTAAAGAAATTACAGCTGAACCATAAGCATCTTGCTCAAGCTCAAGTTTGTAAAAAGTTGGTTCTGGCATTGTTAGTACTTCTAGTTTAAATCCTCAATACTCTAACTCAAGTTTTCCACGAGTCATTAACCCATTACATAGCCAAACTAGAGCGTCTACGCAATCATCATGTGAGCTAACTCCAAAATTAACTATCTCGTCTGTAAGAGCACCAAACTTACGATACTTGTTAAAAATAATTTTTCTTTGTTCAAAAAGTCCCATAATTCCACGAAATCTTGCAACTTTATCTCCACGAAATCCTTTTACTGGATGCCAAATTAAATTGTATAAACCTTGTTCTGTTTGACATATTCTTTTGAAATCTGCTTCTAAAGAAGCTTGATACGCAACTGCTTCAGACCATATATGTAATGAAGTTCCTGTAGGGAAATAATTTTTTCCATCTTTCATAATTACTCCCCACTCTTCCATCATTTCCATTAAAAGTTCTAATTTTTCTAAATTTCCCATCACCCTAACTCGTTTACAATCCACAATATGGATTTTATCTTTTACTCTGCCACCCATTACAAATACTGTGTAATCATTTCTTTCTCTAACTCCAGCAGATAAATCCACCCCAACTCCTAAAGCGTCAAAATCTGTAGATATAGTTCCTTTAACAATTAAATCTGGGGATAAAGATAATTCACTAGTTTGAACAACTTGATTCTGATATTGGAAACTAAAAGCTATTGGAGCTATTCTTCTTCTTTGACTTAAATAATCTAAAGACCACATATCAGGCCAGTATGATATCTCTTCTCCCTCTTTATCTACAGTTATTGCAGATTGCACTATTTGTTTCCAACCATTAGCAGGAAGAAAAGTACTACTATGAATATCGTCATGTCTAAATCTAGTTCCTAAACAAATAGCTCTCGCACCTTCAAACATAGTAGGAACAATAACGGCATTCCAGTTATCTTCCATAGCTTGGCGAATATCTTTATTTTTAATATCATCAGCACTTTTTATTGCGTCATCAATTATGCAAAGATGAGATCTTTTTGATGTAACAGCACCTTTTAATCCTGCACAACAAACACTAAATTCTTCTTCACCAGTAGATTTTATCCCTGCAAACTTCCAATCTATACTCCAATATTCATTTGAATTTATTCCTTTTGCAATCTTTACTGTAGGAAAAATTTCTTTATAAATTTTACTTTCATCAATTATTCTTTTTATTGCTGCACTCTTTGGTCTAGCTACATCAACTGTATAAGAAATATATAAAATTTTTAAAGGCATTTTATTTAAAGCATGTATGCCAATAGACCATGCTGTATATAAGCCTAATACGGTAGATTTAGCAGATCCTCTAGGAGCCAGTATGTCAATATTAGGACCAGCAATACTCTTAAGACATTCACTATCATCTCCTGTGCATAAATATTTGTGCCACTCAAGGTGGTGTTTTGCAGGAGGTTTTCCCCCTACGACATCGCAAAAATATGCAAAATTTTTTCTAGCCTTTTCGACATCAACAGTTGAAGTTTTTTTAACTACTTGTTGTTTTGCAGCTGCCCTGGCTGTACGTCTGTAGACGCTGTAAATACTTGTGCCTGCCATAAATGTAGCTTAGCGTACTTTTGCTTAAGATTCTTCCTGAAGAATTTTTGTCCAAACTCCCATTGATGCTTCTTGTAAAGGTCCTTCTATAGGGTCATCTCTAAAGATAGATAACATCTCACGTAATGCTCTATCTGCACCAGCAAGAATTAATCCTTGTTTATCCTGTAAAATCTTTTTATCTTCTATTTGTTTAATAGCTCCACGTAATTCTTTTTGAAGCATTGCTATTCTTGCTGCACCCATATCTTGTTTTACTATTCCCATATCAATTGCATCACGTAATTTATTTATATCAATTTGCATATTATCTATTTCAGATTCTAAAACTACGTTAAAATTACGTTTTTTAAATTCTTTTGTAGACCATTCGTTGCATTCCACAACTGTCCCTTGAAAACCTAAAAAACGAGAAAATAAATATATCTGTATTGGACTTGATGCTTTTTTACAAAATTCAAGAAAGGATTCACGATCTTTGTTAGATAAAGTCTGAATCCATTTCTTCATGTTCTGTATTGGCTCTGAGCCTGTTCGAAATCTCTATTCTCTTTATAGCGACGGAACATCTCTCTTTGCAAGTCTGTTGTTCTTTGTTCCTTACCTGTCTCTCTTGTCAATGCTCTATCCTGTTCTCCTGCAGTCTCTAAACCTCTTCTGTACTGAAGACCAGTCTCTGCAGTTTGAGCACGAGCCTCTTGACCAGCAACTCTTTGGGTAGCACGATTCTCTTCTGCTGTTTTAGAGATAGTTAATCTATCTTCTGCAGCAGCAGCTTGACCACGACGAATATCTTGACTAGTAAAGAAATCGGCATTGGTTCTATCTAATTGAGCACCTAACTCCATATTTAGTCTTTGCTGTTTTCCACTTACTTCATTTAAAGCAGTTTGACTGGCAAGAGCTTGAGTTGGAACCTGCGTAGTAGGAGCAGGAGGTGGAGCTGGTGGTGGATATATTACCTGTGGTGGTGGCGGAGACTTACGACCCATAAGTTTTTACTTTTTAATACTATTTAAGTTTAAATTAGCCAAGCTTGAAGTTTCCGACATTAGGTTGTCCAAATGATCTTTGCATTCCAAGACCTGCAAATTTTGTAGCAGCATCCTGCTGAGCTGCAACTGCTTTAAGCTCTTCGGCAAAAGCGGAAGATGCTAAACTCCTCTGTGCTTGTTTTGATGCCATTATATTTTGAATATTAGATGGCATCATTTCTCTTGCACCTAACATTGCCTTATCTAGTTCTAATCTTCTTTTAGCTGCATCCTCTAATAATCTTGTATAGATAGGCATGGTTGCAATGTTTACACCAGCTGCCTGAAGTGCTTCTTTTAATCTTTCTCCTCTTTCAAATTTCGATTGTTTCTGTTGTTGTTCTATGGATTTATCTATATTTTCATCAACTCCTGAAGTTGCACCTTCTTCTACAGTATCAATACCCTGAGTTTCTAATTCTCGATTTATAAGATTTTCTTCAATTTTACTTAGTTTATAAATTGAAGGATCTGCTAAATTTATTTGTCTATCTTTTATTCCTTTTACTCTCATCTGGAACTTAGTACCTAATTTATCTAAGTCAGTTCTTTGACCAGAAAGAGTATCAATTAAACTTGCAAAAGTACCAGCTAAAGTAAAAGGTCCAGGGGCTCTTTTATCAGCTACGTAATATTTTTGATCTTCAGGTTTTGTAAAGGGTATTAATCTAATCTCTTCATTAGGTTTCAGATCTTTAATATTAAATCTGGTATCTACTACTCTTTTACTCTCATCTCCTAATATCTCACTAAGTATGTTAGAACTATCCTTTATTCCTAGAATTGGCTTAAAATCAGTTGGTAATTTTTCTATTCCACCATAAGCCTCAGATAATGTTTCATAAGGTGAAGATTCTTGTACTTTTTGGACAAAAGTGTCCACTTTCTCAGTATTACTCTTATTTTTATTTGATTTTTCTGTTAGATCTTTAGCTATCTTTGTAGTATCAAACAAACCTGTATTAGGTAATAAATCACCTGAAGTGAAATTAAAATTCACTCTCTTGCCATTTGTAAGATCAAGACCAGATAGTGTATGTTCTGACATAATTAATAGTTATATCTAGCAGTTAGAGCATTACCAGCTTGCTGTGCAGCAGTTAAACCCATGTTAAGTCCAGCTCTCTGCATGTTTTCAGTAAGAGCTGCATTTGTAAGAATATTCTGTTTTATACCTGCTCCTGCCATATCTCTTGCAAACTCATCTCTCTTAGCCTGTTCAGCAAACTTTCTAACTGTAGGAAGAAGTATATTCTGAGCATCTCTTAATGTCTCAGCATCTTTAATTGATCTTAATCTTCTACCTGCATCTAAACCTAAAGGACTTAGTACACTTAAAGGATCACCCATAGGAGATATACCTCCAAACTGACCCATTCCTGGAGGTAATGGAGTACCACCAGCTGCCATACCTTCCCCTCCTACTGTTCCATATCCACCTAAACTTAAACCTGCAGCTCCAAGTCCTTGAGCTGGTCCACCAGCAACTCCTGCTAATTTAGCAGTTCCTGCTATACCTGCAAGTGGAATACCTATTGCAGCAGCTTTCTTTAAGGCTGCTGGAGTAAGAGCTCCCATAACTGCTTTCTGTGTTCCTAAACCACCTAATTGTCCTGCAGCTGTTCCTAGTAGATTTTGTGCTCCCATTCCTCCTGCCATTCTTACACCTTTTGCCGTTAATCCTCTTAAAGGACCACCAAGACCAAGACCTCCTAGTGCACCCATTCCACCACCTGTTATTGCTCCTCCAATACCACCTTGTCTAAATCCTTGTACTGCTCCAAGGCCACCTGTAATGTAAGGAAGAAATTTTAAAGCTTTACCAGCCATTAATACAGCACCTGCAGCCATTCTTTTTTCTCTCTAATAAATCTTGTTATAAATATTTTAAATTAACTATTCTTTGCTCTAACTATCTTGTAGTTCTTTTACGAAGTAAGCTACATCTGCTAGATCATCTTTAACTAAATTCATATCTGTCAAACAATCAACATCATGCTTCAATCTCATATCGCAAGGGAATAATGCACTTGCTGCAGCTCCAGCCACTGGTCCTGCTATTTGAGATAATAATCCTGGCGAACCTTGTTGTCCTTGGATTGTTATTGGTGCTTTTTGTGGACCGTAATCTTTTACAAAATTTGGAAAGATTTGACTTGTAAAAGCATCTACTTTACTTCCGATTGATATATCTCCAGGTTTAGTATCTCCCCCAGTAAAGTCAAAAGCGTTAGGATTATCTTTAAAGTAATCTCCCATGTTACTTTTAAATCTACTCAAAAATGTTGAACTATCTTTTTGTTTATCTGACATATTATTACCTACTTCCATGTATCCTGGCGTAAACCCTGAATTACTCTTCCCTTTGGAATAAGTATCAGTTTTAAAATCGTATGTGTAAAAATCATCGGCCATTTTAATTATACTTTTTCATAATTATAAAATTAGTATGCACGAAGACCTGTTCCATATAACATTCTTGCTGCACCCATTACTTCTTGATTCGTTACTTCCCCTGCCTGAACCAATTCTTTTTCTGCTCTAGCTGCATCTAGTAAAGATCCACCAAACTGAGCACCAGGCGTTCTTGCTTCTGCTCTTGCTCGTTCTAAAGCAATGTCATGTCGGAACTGTTGTTCCTGTAAAGCTGATTTCATTAAAAATTGATCTAACTCTTTATTTCCTACAGAGTTAGACATTGGCTGACTGTAATCAGATTGTTGATCTAGCATGTCAGCTGCTGCAATGCCTGCTCCAACAACTGCTGTTTGACCTAACAATCTACCAGCTCTAGGAATTGCAGATTTAGATCCTTCTCTTAGTAGCATAGGAACTTCCTTACCTACCTTTCCAACAAGTTCTGGAGCAAATTTTGCCTTACCTGCTTTTAAAGCAGACATTGCTAAATTTTGTCCTACATTTCCTCCTAGGTTTAAAGCTTCATCTAGAAACCCACCTAGTTGACTACCTGCTATTCTTAAAAAAGCTTTTTTTACTGACATCAGACGTTCACATCCTTACTGGGAAACTTACCAGCTACATTAGAATCTACTATAGCATTTCCACTCGCTGCAGGTTGTGATGCCTCTGCATTTTCAGTATCAAAACCTACTGGTCTATCTGACACCTGATCTAAGTTTTTAGGATCGACCACGTCCTCTTGTGCAACAAGACCTTTGTCTTCCGCACTATCAGCTCCCCCTAGTGCCCTTGAATATTTGCTTAAAAATATATTTGCAAATTCATTATCTCCCTCTGCAAAAGTTCCTGTATTTATGAATCGTCTATCATTTATATTTTTCTGTGCAGTAGGAGCTATATCACGAAAAGTATATGCACTCTGATAAAAGTCACTTTGTAAAGGATTTTCATCAAGAGTCCCTCTCCATGCATTTTGTATATCTGTCTGAGCGTTAGGTCCTGTAGTTAAATTTGCAATAGGTTTCCCTTGTCTTACAGCTTTATCAGCAGGAGTCTTATCTCTTTTATTTAGATTTACAATCTGAACCATTATTAGGATTCAAATAGAGCTTTCTCTAATTGTGCCACTAATAAATCATCAACTTTGTTACCAGTCTTTGCTGCTGCTTTCTTAAGTAGTGATACCACAAACTTTTTTAATAGATCATCGAGATCTTCTGGAATTTTGTCAACTGCTTTGTTAATTACGTTAATTGCAATTGGAAGTAAAAATTTAGTCATAATTTTTTTGTTAATACTTTAAATCTAGCAAAGGTTACATTTTCATACCGCTAAATCCTTGTTTCTTCTGTTTAGCGATATTAAATAGCTTTCCGAATGCTAAAGCTCCTAAGTCTCCTTCCTCTTGAGACTGTAGTGACTCCATAGTTTTTGGAGAAGCTACAAAGTCAAAAGTACTTACATCCTCTGGTTTTGTTGGATCACTCATAATGTTAAATCCAACTTTAGTATCACCATTAAGAGGAGTGTATGAGATGCCTACTGATTTTCCAAGACCTGTCTTTCTATCTTTCATTCCTCCTACTTGGATATCAGTTCTTGCAATACCACTTGGATAATACTGATCAGTCATTCTGGATTGAATACCAGATTTTCTTTGTTGTGCTGCTGTTTTTTGTTCTACTCTTGATTTAGCCTTTGATGCGTCTATAAGTTGTTGTTGAGAGGGACTTCCTGTTAATGCTTCAAATGTCGCTTGATCTTTACCTGCTAACTCATTAGGACTAACCATTTTACTTGCGAGATCCATTCTCTGACCTTGATTTAAATCTGCACGACTTTTAGCTAGTGTATTTAAAACACTCTGCATTTGTGGAGTGAGGTTTGGATTTGGATTTACAATTGGTTCTATATTTGCAGCAAAAGGCTGTGATACAGCTGTGTTTGTCTGTCCTGGAGGTGATTGTGGATTATCACCTAATGGTGAAGCTATTGGGAATGAAGTACCAGCTAATTCTTCTTGCTGCCCCCTAGCGTTCATAGCAGCTAACAAAATTGGGTCTAATCCTGGGCGACCCAGAAATTTATCAACTTCTTGCTGAATACTTGCACGAGCACCAATTTCAGCTTCCATTTCTAAATCGCTTTTCTTAGGATTAAAGTCCTGACTTTGAGATGCATTATCAGCAATAGTCTGGTTTGTTTCTAGTTCTGCTTGTTGTGTTGCACTTCTTTGAGCTACTTCATCTGTTGTTTGCTGCGGAACAACATCTTGTTCGAAATTATCAGCTGTAGTGTTCTCTTGACGTTTAATCCCATCTAAATCACCTTTTTGTACTCCAGCATTTGCCAGTCTTTGTAGTTCTTGCCTACCTTCGTTCTTTATCTGTTCTCTTCTTGTTTTTTCTACTTCAATTTGCATTTTTTCTGACATTTCAGGCTGCACATCCCCTGTAACATCAGTCATTTCCTTTCTATCTGCCTCTGCAGCCATAGCTTCTGCAACCATTGGTGCACCAATAGCCATTACAGCTCCACGTCCAATACTTCTAGCTAAATTTCCTGTTTTTTCTAATAAATTTGGTTGTTTTGCGAAATTTTTTGTGAATTGATACACTTCAGGAGCCATCCTCATACGCTCCATAGCGTTCTCAGGCATTGGCTTGCCAGTCATACGGGAATATAACAAGAAATCTCTGGGCGAAGCAGGCATTTTATAACTCTTTGTAGATATATAAAGATAATTTTAAGTTCTATATACTCGACCCCCTAAAAAGCCTTAAAAAGGGTCAATTTGGGGAAAAAAAATCGTGAGACATCAGGCGGAGCCGTCGATTGTGACATTGTGTGAACAAAAAAAAGAAATATATGGTCACATAAGGCGGAATTGTTACAGTTTATTAAATAATTTGACAAAAATCCCGGAAATATTACAGAAATTTGTAGCAAAACTAATTGTTTATTGAGAATATTAAGAAAATATTAAGCTCGCCCTAGAAAATGTAACGAAACTAGGTCAATTGTTACAGATTTTGCAGTACTGTCTTAGAGACAGTTCGTTGGACACAGAAATATTTCATTTTGCAACACGGAATTACAACTAAATGTTAAGTTTTTCCTGGTTTTGTAAAGATTTCGGGAAAAATTTGACAAATTGTACAAAATATTGTACTTTTTAACCCTTTTTTGCTCCATATCGTAGAAAAATTTGCACTTTAAGGACTAAGGACGGCCATAAGATAAGTAATAAAAATTGTGGATAACTCTGTTAAAAACTTTTTAAGGTTTTTATATTGATTAATTAATAACTTTGAAAAAACTTACATAAGTTTGCTAATATAGTTTTATAGAGGTTTATTTCTCTATTCATAAAACAATTCATTATTAGAGGTTATTTGAATGAACTTACAAGAATTCAAACAAATTAAAGAAATTGCTGATTATCTAAAATTTGATAATGTAGCTACTCAAGAATTTAAAAAAGAATACGTTGAAGCTATGTTTCAACTAACTCAAGATAGAAATATAAAAGACTTATCAAGAATTAAAAGATTATTTAAAGTTCAAACTAATTCAAAAGGTTTAACCTTAAATGATTTATTCATGAGAGTTAAATAAAACTCTCATTTTTTTATTCATAAACCAATTCATTTTTAAAAAACAATGTCTATTAATCCAAATCATTATTCAAAAAACAGTTTTAAAAAGCCACTAAGGTTAGAAAAATCACTAACTTTTAACACTAATGGCCGTATTTTATTTGAAGGTAAATCTGCTATAGATGGGCAAGATATCGTAGTTATCATTACTGGTTTAGATAATAAAACATCTAATAAAAAGACTGGGGATATGCTACAAACTTGGATTCTATTAAGAGATCATGCACCAAACACTTCACATAAAAACGGATTAAATAAATCTGTATGTGGTAATTGTCCACATGCTGGATATAATAATAATTCTTGTTATGTCAAGTGGTTCCAAGCACCTCTACAAGTTTGGAAGTCATATAAAAACAATAGATATGACTACTTCAAAAAATCAGATTTAGAACTAATTAAAGGGAGATCTTTAAGACTTGGAAGTGCTGGGGATCCTACAGTAATACCTTTATCAGTTTGGAAGCCATTACTAGACGTAGCTAAAAACCATACTGGTTATTCTCATCAATGGAGATCAAATTTCGCTCAAGAATATAAAGGAATAGTGCAGGCAAGTTGTGATAGCTTCCAAGATTATTTACTTGCAAGTGGTTTAGGTTTTAAATGTTTTTATGTAAAACATAAGGATACAAAAATAGATAAGAAATTATTTATAAATTGCCCTGCAAGTATTGAAGCAGGTCAAAAAACATCTTGTAGTTTATGTTCTTTATGTAGTGGTTCTAAGCGTGATGTAGTTATAAATGCACATGGATCAACCGCCAAATATGTAGCGGTAGAGGTCTAATAAATCAGTTCTAACCCTTGCTTAAAGCTATCTAGATATATTTGTTTAGATAGTTTTATGAAAGGCTTAAAACCCTTTTAATTATCCTTTTATTTTTTATTTATTATGGAAGATCTTAAAACTAAATATAGTGCGGTTAGTGCTATTTATTCAGAGATTACTGACCAAAATAAACCTATTGATATTTATATCAAAAAAGCTAATACAACATCAAATACACCTCAAGAATGGCTTAAAACCAATACTTATAAGTATAAAATTGTTTTTCATTATACAGGCTGTCTAAATCCTAATTATGGACATTCTTATTACATAGATACCATACTTAGGAGTCAGGGCGGATTATGTCTAAATACTGAACCTTATGAAAGTTTAGACTGTGAAAAAATGAATTGCGTTAGGGCATTCATAGAGGGATTTTTAACTACAAATAAAATTAATTCAGAGGTTTAAAAAATGGATTATAAAGTTACTTACTACCAAAATACTGGTTTAATATGGATTGATCCAAATCCAACTATAAAATATTTTGAATTTTATGATGATATGGAAGATTGGATTAATGAAGAGGTCGAACGTAGAGTAAATGAGACTATTGAAAATAGTTTTGATTCTGTATCAGAGGATGAGCGTCAAGGAATTGAACAGGAGGAGAGGTGTCATATAAAAATAGAGGAGGGCGACCGAATTATAAAAGATAAATTTATTTAGATTTTAATCCTTGCTTATAGCCCTATTTATTAGGGTTATATGAAAGGCTTATACCTTTCAATTTGTACACTTTATTAGTCAATTTATTATGACTTTCGATGAAAAATTTTACGTCATCAATTCAACTTCTTATATAAAATCCGTACCTACAAAATTAAGTATGGAATTTAAAAAGGAATTGATTGATGATAATGGGGATTTTAAACCCCACGTAGAAAAGATTATTGAAAATGTTTTCTATTATGGCAAGCAATGCATTAATGCTACTTTGCCGACATGCTTTATTGAAATTGAATATAAGACTAGTGATGGTCATTATTTAATTACTCATGAAGTCTTCTTATATGAAGAGGATTATCCCACCTATGCCGACCTAGTAGCCTATAAAGAAAAGCTTGCTTACGGCTTTGCTAGTCAGGTAACTCAAGAAACTAAAGACATCGTTGAAGCCTTTCACAATGGGTATGGGTGCGAATGTCTATCTAATGGAGACTATTAAAATGGCTGATTATCAAAACAGTAAACCGCAAAAAATTAGATTTCATGTGACTGCAGGAGCGGAGAACATTGACCTAGTTGATGACCTTATAGGGCATCTTGCAAAGGCAAAAGATTATGAGGTTACTTTCCACAAAATTAAACAACGTGGTCGTACCCCCTTGGTAGACCTCCATAAGGAACTAACCGAGAGAGGTGGGGATAGGCAAAGCTAAAACCAACCTCCCAAAATAAAATTTTCAAATCAGAAATTTACAAATTATTCTGAGGGATACCCCTGCCAATTCCTGGCTGGTGCGAAAATTTTTTAAAGTTCAAACTTAAGGTAACTTTTCAGCCAAAACCATTGACAATGACACCGATCTGGTATAGGCTATCTTTCAAAGGACACCACCCTTTTCACACACATTTTCTATTCATAGGAGACTACTCAAAATGCCTTTCGAAAAAGGATTATTTTATTTACCATGTCCGAACCAAGTTGATGACATGCCCCCATCCTTCGAGGGATGGTACAACCCCCACCAAAGGTGGAATGGTTGGTATGCACCCTTATTTAATGAGGAGACATACGACAAGATTTGTGCCTACTATGGCGATGAAAAAACTAATACTAAAGAATCAATAAATGATCTAAAAGAATTTATGGATAAAGAGACTAACAAGTCTTCTTATTCTGTATCTATGGAAGGTCAGTTATATGATTTTGGTTCTTGCTATTTATGTTGGGGGAATGAGAACGATGAATAAATATAAAGTCTACCCACGATCTAAAGTAGAAAAATTAGTAATTGAATTTATAGAAGAGCATAAAATATATGCTCAATATGGAAAAGATTCAGAAGGATTATTTAATGTTCAATTTTTAGTGGAGGAAGAGATAAATGAATAAATACCACGTTACTGACATTGATCTTTACCTCTGTGAAATTGGTGATGGAGATCCACAATGGCAACTATCACAGCAAGAAGAATACGTCTTAAACAGAAGATGTTTAGGTAGATGGAAAGCTAAAAATGAAGATGATCTAATAAATCAAATAGAAGATTTTATTGGTCATCCAATCGAGACTATGACATATAAAACAAATAATCTTACTGTTTCATATCCACGTTATGAGGAGGAAAACTAATGAACAAAGAATTAGCTCAGTACATTAATGAACTCTTAGCTGATAGAGAAAGACTATTAGATGAAAGAGAATCAGGTTCAGAGGATTGGGATTCTTTAGAAGAAGAAACAAAATCTGAATTAGCAAAAATCTATCATGCTCAAAAAGCTATGGATTACATTATCGAAGAAGAGGAGGGAATGAATGGAAGATTTAATTAATGAACAAATCTTAGAAAATATCTATGAAAGATATGAGATTTACAAAGTCACTCTTGATGTAGTTTTTGAGGATTTAAATGGAAGAGTACAAAACGTACCCGACTATGAAGATGAAGTAATCAAGTATGCAATCAGAGAGAGATCTTGTTTTGCAGATCAAGATTTAAAATTAGTTAGACATAATAATATGTCTTACTTTCCTACCTTAGAAGATGCTCAAGAAGCATTATCTGAGATCGTACACCAAAAATTTGAGGAGCAAGCACAATGACTACATCAACATGGAAACACATCAACATAGGAGACATCTGTGTCCATTGTGGAAAGAATACTGGCTATGGTCATCCTGATATGTTATTCGTTGACAGAATCCCTGCATGGGCTGATCTATTAGATGATGATCAAAACCCTATTGGAGTTAGAGAAGGCTATGCCTGTAGGGAATGTATTTATGTAGATGAAGATGATTTCTTTCATGAGGATAATGTCAATGACTAAACCATTAAAAGTCTTAGATTGTTTTTCAGGTATAGGAGGATTTGCATTAGCTGAATCCTTCTTTGAAGGACAATTTGAAACCAAGCAATTTGTAGAAATTAATCCTTATTGCCAACAAGTATTATCAAAAAATTTTAAAGGAGTACCAATCCATGAAGACATTAAAACTTTCACAGCACCCAGAGGATCATTCCAAGTCTGTACTTTCGGATTCCCATGTCAAGATATCAGTATTGGAGGACAACAAAAAGGAATCGGAGAAGGAACTAGGTCAGGATTATTCTACGAGTGCATTCGGTTACTTAGGGAAATTCGACCTCAGTTCGCCATCTTTGAAAACGTGCGAAATTTACTCTCCATTGAAGAAGGGAGGGTATTCCAAGAAGTCCTCTTTCAAATTGCCCAAGCAGGGTATGATGCTGAATGGTCAGTTGTTTCAGCAAGAGATGTGGGAGGCTGTCACCTTCGAGAACGTGTGTGGATCATTGCCTACCCCAAACACAATGGATCATCTACCCCCAAGAGGTTACGATTCGATGCTAAAACAAACTCAAGTACACAGAAAAGGCAGAACAAAATTAGCCAACCTGAGAGAAGCTGTGAATCCTCAAGCAGTAAAACTATTCAACGAGCTACAACAACTCAGACTACCAACTCCGACATCAAGGGATTGGAAGGACTCAGGGGAGAACATGAATTACAAGAAAGCTGCGGAAAAGAAAAGGCTTGCTGGCGTACTCAACCATACACACTCAGACCTGACTGGAGAAGCTACAACTCTGAACCCACGATTTCTAGAAGAGATGATGGGCTTTCCAGAAAATTGGACTCAGATTTCAGAAACAGAAAAGAAAGAATAATCTGTTTAGGTAATGCTGTAACACCTCAGCAAGCTTCCATCCCATTAGGGAGAATCATTGACCTTATCAAGTCATAAAACTGATCTTTGTACACTCATTTTATTTAAAATCATGCACGACTATTTACAGGAGATTTATTTTAATTGGTGTCTCCAAAATGATATGCCAAAACATCCTGAGAGTTCTCCATTCAAAGGTTACTTATCAGTTGATGATTTAATGCATAGCAATTATCCATTGCTTAAAACTCAAAGAGATTGGCTTAAAAATTACAGCCGATTATGGATGCTAATGGAAGCTAATGTAATCGGATTCAACACTAACGAGGTTTAATCATGCACATAGAATCAACAAACAAACAATCTGTTTTTAAAGCCGATGAAGATGGTCATCAGTTACTAAAATTAATTGATGACATGGGATGGGATTACGATAGATTTTCTTCATCTGGACAAGAAACCTATGACAAAATTTGTACAATTCTAGCCACAGTTAAGGAGGTCAAAGATGAAACATAATCTTACAAATGAAGAGCTTTATATTTTACAAGACGCTCTTTATTCATACAAATATGGACGTGTAAGTAAATCTCATTGTCCTAAAGATAAAATTCTAACTATTCAAAAAAAATTATTATTAATGGAGGTTAAATGAAACTAACTAAAGAAGAAGCTAGATGGCTTGATGATAAATGGAATGACTTCTATTACTATTTTCAAGTTGAAGATATGTTTGAAAAAGATCAGGAAATTTTTAAAAATATTGGAAAAAAATTATCAGAGGTAAAACAATGATTACTATTAAATTCAATACTGATAATGGTGCATTTGATAACTGTGAAGGAACAGAGTCAGCAAGAATAATTGTTGATCTCTGTAAACATTTAGAATTTCATTCAAACAAATTATCAAATGATACTTACATCATTAAAGATCTGAACGGACACAAAATTGGATCAATGGAAACAAGTTCAGAACAAGAGGAGGATGCAAACTAATGAAACTAACTTATGAAGAACAAGTGTATCTCAGATTACTAATGCATGATACATGGTATACGGAAGTAAAAAACAGAAGCGATTCAGATAAAAAATTATATAAATCAATTCATCAAAAATTATCACAGGAGCTAATCAATGCCTAAAACAAAATCAACAAAAGAAATCAGAGAAGCTGCCGAAACAACCTATAGGTGGCAGAAAAAAATTGAAAAGCAACTTTGTGGAAAAAAGATTGTGGCTGTCCGCTACATGACTCCAGAAGAAGCTGAATCAAGTTATTGGACTTATCAACCTATCCTTTTAATACTTGATGATGGAACAGCAATTTGCCCTATGTCAGATGATGAGGGTAATGAAGCAGGATCTATTGCCTGTATGGGAGAGAAGGTTGAAATTGAAACCATTCCTGTAATGAGGGAGAGACTCTAATGGAACTATCTAAAGAACAATTGAAAAGGGTTATCGAAGAGCTAGAAAGTTCTTATGAATCAAAAATGTTTGAAGATAAAAATTTAGAAGAAATTATCAATTTATTTAAAAATTATCTAAATTCTGGAGAAACAAAATGAACATTTCTAATGTGTTGTGTGATCTGTATGACATCAAAAACATGGCAAAGCTAAATGGTTTTGGAAACTTACCTAAAGATAATGAGGGTACAGAATTAACTATTAGTGATTGTATTGATAGTTGTATAGAAGAATTAGAACAGGAGTTAAACAAATGATTACTCCAAAAATTAGAAAAAACAAATTTAAACTATTTATTCAAAAACTTAGGAGGTTATTCAATGGATTTAAAAACTGAAAACATATGGCTTGAAGAAGGTCTTTTAAAAAATGAGATCAGAGAAAAGATTTTACATAGATGTGAGATCCTCAGATACATGGGAGATGATGGTATCTCCTGTATCTTTGATCAATTACCTGATCATGAACTGGTAGATGATTGCGGATGGGTTTTAGACCATGATGATCTAGATAACTTTCAACTTGGCATTACTAGGAAAAATTAATTATGAACACTTATCGAATCACTTGTCGAGAGTACGCTTACTTTGTTAAAGAAGTAGAAGCTGACTCAGCGGAGGAAGCAAGAAAAAAACTCCATGACAATGTCAATAGTTTTAAAACTACTATGGAATGGGATGATGAATGGGAGATAGCAGATGTTGAGACAAAAGAAGATCATGAAAAAGGTTGGATTGATCATGCCCCTAGAACTAATACTAGGAACAAATCATGAAAACCTAGTCTCCCCCTGGATTTTAGGAAAATTTTTAAAAAGTTCCTAAAATTGCCCTCTCAGAATCGCCTAGAAGGGGCTTGAAAAAACTTCTAGGTATAACACTAACCCCCATTTTTGCCTATGACAGAACCAAACATTAAATTTCTCGAAGCACTTGTAAAAGAAGCTTTTGAATGTTTTGGTCGAGGGGATAACGATGATGGCATCGCCATACTTTATTCTTTCTTTGACCGCATGCATCCCACGTTTATCGAGGAAGCAAAAAATGATAAAAATTTAATTTATCAATTAAATATCGCAAAAAAATCTAAAGACAAAGTAGAATCTTTTTCGGCTACAGCCATGCTTAATTATTTAAAAAACAAAGGAGTTGAACTATGAACATCAATGAAGTCAAATCTAAGATCGCAAAGCTATTGCGTCTTCAAACATCTAACAACGCAGGGGAAGCTGCTAATGCTGCAGCATTCGTAGAAAAATTATGCGTTAAATATAATGTCTCTTCTACAGACTGTAAGGATTATGATCCTGAGAAAGATGAAGTAGTTGAATTTAAATTTGGTAAGTCTTACCAGAAAGCAAACATCCCAATACAAAATCTAATTCATGGGGTAGTTAAATACTTTAATGGTCAGACAATAATTACTCGTGCAAATCCAGATGATTATTATTGCAACAAAAGAATCATTAAAATTATTGCATCTAAAGGTAATCAAATTCAAATCGAATTGTATCTTGAATATCTTATAGAGACTATGAATAAATTGGCTGATGAAGCTAAAAAATCTGGAGGTTTTGGAACTGGAATTAGTACATATAAAACTAATTGGAAAAAAGGATTTTCAATGAAAATTGCTAATAGATTATTAGCTATGAAAAATGAACAGAAAAGAAAAGGTAGACCAGAAATGAATGAACCTGCACTTGTTGTTTTAAATAGAAATTCTAGTGAACAGAAAGCTGCGTTAGCATTCATGGATGAAAAGTATCCAAATAGAAGATCTAGTAGACGTAGAGCAACTTCTGGGGTAGGATATGCGGACGGAAGATCCAAAGCAGAATCTGTTGGATTACATAAACAAACAGGAGAATCTCAAAGAACATTAGCCTTAACTGGTAATTAATTATGTGACCTTGGAAGTCCTAAAACTCATCTAAATGTACACCATTACTACTACTAAAACCATGACACAAAGTCAAACAACATCAAACAACACAAGTGCAAAGCAAGTTGTCAGAACACTATCAGGTATCACAAAAGGTAAGCCTGTAGTTACTGGAGATGCTCCACAAGTTAAGAAGTTTGATCCTGTTGCTGACCAAGATAACAGGTTAATGCAAATGCTTGAGCTATCTCTAGCAATTAAAGATAAGAAGTCTGAGTATGACGATCTTCGCAAATCATTTACGAATGACCTTAAGGCTGCCCTAGATGACAACGAAGACAATCCTAAGATCAGACACAGCGAGAACGAAAGAGTTCATGTTTATCTAAGTAAGAGAAGAGTTTACAAATACTCTGACAAACTTACAGCTAAGAGATTAAAACTTGAAGCACAGATGGCTGACTTAAAAGATGAGGAAGCAAAAGAAGTAAGGCACAATAAAGCCGAGCTTACTAAAGAAACATTTACTGTTAGCTTCAAAGGCTAGTTATTCCAGGGGGTTTGAAGTTTTTCAAATCCCTTTCTATTATTCACTTTATTTTTTACACTCAAATGGAAAAACAATTTATCGATGAAGTCTTCAAAATCTTATATGGCGACATTGTCTACAAAAATAAGAGCTACGATGAAGCTTTAGAAAAACTTCGGAACTTAAAATATGGAGATCAACTTTATGAGGATATTTTAAATTTTTTAAAAGAAAATAAATTAAATCTTTTTTCATTACCTACATACAGACAATTGGAGGATTGTAAAAAGGGTGCTGGTCTTTTAAAAAAGATAAAAGCTAATGGTGGTATGACAAGAACCATCAGAAATTATCATCTGTATTTAGATAGAAAATATAATTTTTCTAAACTTTTTAATGAAGAAGTAACTCAGGAGGTAAACTAATCATGACTGCTCAAGAAGAAAGATGGCAAAAGAAAGTAGCTAATACAAATGAAAAATACAGCCGTAAAATAGCTGAACTTGAAAGCACTTACAACTTCTTTTCAAATATAGAGAAAATTATTTCTGAGTATATGGAAGAAGGTTTAACAAGAGAACAGGCTGTAAAAAAATTCTGTAAAGAAAATGAAGAAGCCAGAAAAAAGAAAGAATTAAAATTAAAGAAAAGAAGATTGTATTACACCCTTCCAAATGGTAAATATCATAGCTTCTTATCTAATAAGAATCACAAGTATGCAGTTGCCTCTGTTAGTAAAGATACTGAATTAGGTTTTTGCTACACAGATGACTATGCTAAAGCTAAAACTACCGCAGCAAATTGGACAAACAAATTCAACAATGCTGAAGAAGGATTTAGAAGATTTGTAGTTGTAGATGTACAGGAGGTTGAGTAAATGAACCAAGATCAAAGAGATAAACTAGCTAGAGTTCTACTTGATGAAGCATTAACTTGCTCTGAGAGAGGAGACAAAGATGATGCTAGAACATTAATGAGACAATCTGTAGCTGTTAGATTTCGTGATGAAATTGAAAAGATTATCAAAGGCGATGTAAAGCTTTTAAATATCTTTACTGATATGCAACACGATAAAGATGTAGACAGAAGAGTTATGGCTAGAGCTTTAATTCATGTACTAATAGAAGACAAAAGATTCTTAGAAATGTACAAACCAAAATTCGAGATCGTTGAAGATCAGGAGGAAACAAAATGATTGAATCAAGAAATCAACTTATAGATAAATTAATTCTTTCTATAAGAACAGAAAACATAGATGCTTTTGATGAGAATACTCAAAAAGGTATCATTTGGCTTGGAGAAAAGGATGTTGCAAAAATTTTAAATGAAGAACTCCCTCTGCTTTTAAATTCTTATGATGTCTCAAATCTCCTGAGATTTATGGTTCATAATGATCAAGCAGAATATAAAGATGTAGTTTTAAATTTACTTGCTGAAGTAATTACACAATTAGAAAAAGAAAATCTTAAATTTAAAGAAGATTATTGGTTTACTAATAATAAAGAAGGAGAACCAGTAATACTAATAAAGGAAGTATATGCTGAAAAATTTAAATCAATGTATACGGATTTTGCTTGGTCACAACTTACACCATATATTCTTTTTTTACAGGGGGAAACAAAATGAATCAGGAAACCAAGAAATCTATTAACACTCCTCAACAATGGGCTTGCAAATCTGATGCATTCCTATTTAATGAGTATGAATACACTCAAGAGGAAATTGATGAGCTACATTCAGACTCAGACAGACAAAGAGGATGAGAAACTTCTTAGAAAATTATTATCTGAGAAGATGCCTGAGAAGGATGCAGACAAAATCATTAGTCATGTGTTTAGTAATTTAATTAAATGGACATATGAAGATGCTGTTCTTCATCTAACTCAGGTCTTCAACTTTACTGAAGAAGAATGTAATCGACTCATTAAAGAGTACGACATCCTTTCCTCCACCACCAAAGAGGTTATTATGAACCCACCACCAAACTTCAATGCAACTGCTCCTAACGATGTTAAGGACTACTCTGCCAATCTATGGCAAGCCAGGAAATGCTTATCGGACGCAAAGAAACTAATCAATGCGACTGCTCTTACTCCAAGAGATTATGAAAATGATGATGATTTTCATGAAGCTTTACTTCACAGATTGCATATAGCAGAACACTTCATCAGTATAAATAAATATATTGATGAACACCTTGATTTTGCTAAGGCTCACATACCACCACAAACACCATGAAACTTAAACCAAAAAGTCCACCTCTTCCAGAAAATGTTTTTACATTAAATGAAGACTCTTTACCTACACTTTCAGATGCAGATCCGTGGATGAAAATTATGGTATGGAGAAAAGATGTTGGTTGGTCTATCATCCAATATTCTGAAGCTATACAATTTGTAGCTATGAAGCATACTCATTGGACTTTCACTCCTGATTTTCCTTACAATAAATCTGTTACAGAACAATGACTAAAAAAGAATTTTCTTACATAGTTTTCTCCAGTTCTGGAGATAATGTTCAAGAGATACATGGGGTCTATAAAGATCTCGAAGGAGCTGCTTATGGAGCTAAGGCTGCATTATCTACTCTGTTTCCAAATCATGGAGACAAAGCAGAAATTATAAGATGTGAGATTATCTCCACAGAAGAAGCTAGAGTAACTTACGAAAAAGCAAAACCAAAAGACATCTTTGAAAAATGCGAAGATGGATTCTGCCCAATGCCCACACCACAAACACAAGAGGTATCATGACAAACAACA
>VTLG01002278.1_pt1 | contig 42222 bp, 62 predicted proteins | sample 4694571 | NCBI WGS metagenome assembly VTLG01 (sample SAMN12604809, study PRJNA352737) | marine metagenome | biome: ENVO:00000447; feature: ENVO:00000209|ENVO:00000569|ENVO:01000036; material: ENVO:00002151; isolation source: viral sequences binned using virsorter ...
TCTTGTATTGCGTTTATTTCTTTAAATCTTGCATTGTCATCTTTCCAGTTCAGATAACTATTAACACCCTGTCCCAAACCCCCAAGAATTGCTCCTGCTATTAACTTACTCATTTAGTTGCCTCCATTTCCATAAAAGTTTTAGGGGCTTCGTCGGCTGCTTCCTTTTCTTCCATCGCTTCTTCTTCTTTAGTTGATTTATTAAGAAGTTCAATGTATCTATCTGGATTTAGATCTTTCATAATTGTTGATACTGTTTCAATATCTATGGCTGATTCTGGTGGATTATTTAACATCCTTGGTGTTATTCCAGCCTTGTCAGCTTGTATTGCCATGTAGATACTTACAAGTGGATTAAGAAGTTCTGCTACATCTGGTGTAAACTTGCCCTGTGTAAATCCCGTAAAAGTGATTGTACGAGCCAAAGTTTCAATGGGAATGCCTGCATCCATAAGCTGAACCATTGTCATACGATTTTCAGGAACCATCATTTTACTTTTAATTTCATCGAAGGCTTCTTCTACATCAACGTGCTGAGGAGGCTGCTCCCATGCCCATTTGCCCGGAGGAGAAGTTAAACTATATCCAGCTGGAGGCGCAGAAAAAGGATCTATACCTTCTTTATCATATTGTTCTCTAAGCCGTGTTTGTTTTTTTGTAGCCATAGGTTCTATCCTCAAACGTAGTCTTTAAATATTCGGTGTGCAGCAGCCGCAGGATCTCTATATGCAAGTTCTAGTTCTCGTTGTACAACATCAATAATCTCTTGATTTTTTATTTTTCCTTGTCGTGTAATATTTGCTATTTCAGAACCTCTACTTTGTCTTGCTTGTGGACTCATGGCACCTTCCATAAAACTTTGAGCTAAAGTTTTTCCTGCTCGTTGCTGTGGTTGTTGCTGTTGTTTACCATCGCCTCTAAGTTGGCTACCAATAAACTGTGTTGCTATATTAGCCACAATTCCACCCAAAAAATATTTTTGTCTTCTCATAATATTATCCCTTAGCCCGGAAAGATTGAACGTAGTGCAAAATTACCAGCTGCACCCAACGCTGTTTGTAAATCATTAGCAAATTGGAAGTCTTCTGCTAAACTTGCCTGTTGAGCGATTAAGGCTGCTTGATGTGCTCTTTCAAGGCCAGATTCAGTAGTTGCAACTATCCATCCTGCTTCATCTCTATATTGCTGCCACAATTGATTTTGTGCTGCTGTAGATAATCCTAATAGTGCCTGAGCATTTACCCGATTAACTTCATTTTGTATGGCGGTGTTTCTTGTATTAACTTCCCTACGCCACACAGCATTGGCTTGATCTATTTGTGCTCGCATACCAGAATTAAACTTATCCCTACTATCTTGAATTTTGTTGTTAAACTCGCCAAGTGCTCTTGTTTGTCCCACATTAAACTGGTCAATAGCTACACTTCTATTAGCATTTGCTTCGTCTACCTGAACACCAAGTTGTGCAAAAAATTCTTCTACTTGTATTTGATTTTTCGCATTCATCTGACGAGTAGCATTTTCTTGGGCTTGATCTGTAAACAGTTCTTGTACTCGTGTTTGAAATGTTATTGCATTACCACTTTGTTTATTTGTTAAGTTTTGTGTGTCAATGGCTAAGAAGTTTCTGGCATTATTTACAGCTGATGTTAATCTTGCATTAAGATTTTCTGTATCCATTTGTGCATAAGTAGCAGCTTTTGTTAGGGCCGCTTGTTGTTTGTTGTTGAGATTTTGTAATTGAATTTGTCTATAAGATTGTGCATCAGCAGCAGCTATAGGTAACGCACTTTCAGCTACTGATTGTGCAATTGCAGCAGCAGCCATACTAGAAGCTCCTAAACCTCTTTGTTGCATAACTTGGGAGGCACCCCTAGCTGCACCCGAAGCCCATGCGGGTAGTGGCTTGCCTTCTTCAATACTTTTATATAACTCAGATAATTGATACTGTACTGTGGCTGCTTCGGATAAATCTTCTACTGCGGCTTGTGGAATAGCTGCTTCAGATACACCACGTTGCGGAGCATCAATAACTCGTGTGGGCGCAGCTAATTCAGCAGCTTCCATTACACCAGCAGGTGCGGCTCTTTGTGCTGCCTGTACTGTTGGTGCAACCGTTGGTGTTAGTTGGGTTGCGGGTGCTTGTGTAATTGCAGGAGCAGCAACTGGTGCTATGTCTGTTATTTGTGGTGTTTGTGTAAATTCTTGTGGATCAAATGTTTGACCTGCACCAACAAAAGTAGCCCCAGAAGGTAAAACTGGAGCTACCGCTTGACTTCCAATAATGTCAATAATTGGGGCATTACGCTGTTCTAAAGTTACAGGTTCTTCTGCTGTGCCGCCCTCTTGTAGTGAAACGGGACGTAAATTCAACCTTGCCATTTTATTTCCTCATCATAAAGAATTTGATTGTATATTTTTTAACTTGACCAGTCGCTCCCAACCTGTCCCTGTTGTTACTTCTTTTGGAATACCTGTTCTAATATTTAGTAAAACCAAAGACCAGTTTCCTTCTTTCGATATTCCTATGGCTATCACTGAACCATCCGGTAAAACACCAGTAGAACTTACAGGGTTTTGATACCAGTTTGTACCACTCATAAGAGAGCAATAAGTATAGGGATTATTAATTTTTGAAACAAAAACCGTCCAGTTTCGAGCTTGATTGGCTAGAACTATGAAAAGAACACCTTCTTGTTCAACGCCCTGCTCTATAGGTATCTCATTAAAATCTTTTTTAAATTTTTCTAGGACAACTGTTCTTTCTGCACATACCATTGGAGGTATTTTTTGATGGCTTGCTTTAGCTGGTGTTGAAATTATTGTGTAGATACCACATAATAAAAAAAACATTGCACAAATAGATTTCATTTTCATTATAAATACTCTTTATTCTTTTAAAGTTATGATTCGCTCCCAGTTAGATCCAGTAGTAGTAACTTCGTGAATTTTTTTAGAGCTATCTATATATACCATGCTCCATGTGCCATCTTTTTTAAAAGAAATTATTAATATGGACTCATCGTGAACAATTCCTGTGGAAGAAGTTTCTTCTTGTGTCCATGAATGTCCAGTGGCTAAGACACAGAGTATATCCGGTCTATCTTTTGGTGAAGCAACCATAGTCCATCTATGGAGTGGATTTACTGAAATAACTACAAAAATCTCTTCATCTTGGCCGCGTTCAGTGGGCATTTCACCAAATTTAACATTTAATTTTTCAAGAAGCACCGTGTTGTTGTCACATATGACAGGCGCTTGTGCGTTAGCAAATGATATTGATGCCAACCATAAAATGAAAACTGACAATATCACACAAACTAGGAGAAATATTCCATATGCAACTCGTTTAAATAAAGATTCTGGTATCATGTTTTTTTATGCCGTTGACAGAAATTACTAGCAGCTTCTACTGATCCAAATCCCCATGCTTTTAAAGCAAGAGCCTTTCTTGTAGGACGCCCCTTGGAATCTTTCATTGGTCCTTTCATTCCAGCAAAGCGACAAGCAAAGGAAACTCTTCTCGGGCTTGTACCAGTTTTTAAAGGTCGTTTAAGATTGCTTCCTTCTGTTCTTTTAAAGTGTTTTCGTCCAGCCTCATTTAAGCCACCCTTAGGATTCTGAAATTTTTTTGCTACCATTATATTTAGGATGGCTCATCAGGCCACGTTACATCTGAAGGGTCTGCTGTGTTTGCTGGTAAATCACGTAGAGATTGCCTATATGTAGCCCAAGCTGCTTTATTGCTTAACTGTGAATCGCCTGCTTGCGTCCAATCACTACTTTGTAACCGAAGAGTTCTTTCTCTTCGTAAAGCTGCCAAGTGTTCATCATTGCTAATGGTTGGTGCAACAAAACTTCCGTCCACGTATGTATGGTGGTCAACCTTTATTGATGAGTCACAATCGACCCATTGCAGACCAGAGTGTACGGGATGAATATCAGCATCTTCTTCGATTTGGCAAACTCTAGTGCCGTGAATTAAGGCTTTCATTATGCGTACTCCATCACTATGCAGAATCCATCTCCACCTGCTGCGCCAGCTCTAGCTGACGTCGCCTCGTCTGCGGCACCCGAGCCACCTCCACCATTAGTCCCTGCCACCCCAGCTTCGTTAGCTTGTCGTGATATGCCTCCACCACCCCACATGGAACCACCCATGCCGGAAGGCTTGTTCACATTGCCTGCCGTTGTCATTTCTCCGGGTTGGCCTTCTAGGTTGAGGTCACCACCACTACCTGCTCCTCCACCACCACCTCGCATACTGCCCTGTCCATTGGCTCCAGCTCCTCCTGAGCCGCCAGTTGCTGAACAGAAGGAGCCGAAACTTGAAGTACCTCCGGTAGAACCAGCATTATGACCAGCCGCACCAGCAGCGCCTCCAGCACCAATCGTTACGGTTTCGCTCGCTGTCCCAGTTACGTCAATCACCTCGATAGCAAGTCCTCCCGCACCGCCTCCACCAGCCGCAATATTACCAGTCGCAGTGTTGCAGCCTCCGCCGCCACCGCCACCTCCTTGAACGTAGACGCAGACTGTGCGTATGCCCGTAGGTTTGGTCCATGTACCTGTGCTTGTGAAAACTTGCGATGAGGCAAGTGTTTGTGTGGGGTCATATCCTAAATATGGCATTATTTACTCCTAGTTTATCTTCTATGACTTAGTAGGCCATGTTGGTTCATATGCATCTAAATCTTCGGGCGAACTTATGCCGTTAAGCGTAGACTGTATTGATGCTGGTAAATCTCGAAGTTCTTGTTTAGTGGTTTTTATTTTCCCTTTTTCATCATTATCTGATGCCTCGTCAGCACGTTGATACTCAATATCAAGCGCAGCTAGACGAGCATTACGTTCTGGCCTAATTGAATCAGTCTTAATGGCACGAGCAACAGTCATGTCAACTGTTGGTGCTGCCGCACTACTTTGTCTCCAAGCATTACGTAATCCACCACGAAAGGGGATATCTGAATCAGTTAACTCAACAACATTAGTAGCTTCCGCAGGAAGGGACTTAGCACGAACTGCGGCTAGTCCATCAGCTTCGCTTCCAAACTTTGCCATAAATGCTGGCGCAGGAACGATAACAGAGACAGTGCCATCTGAGTCAGTGTAACATATGCGTTTTTTTGTCATTATTGGTCTCCGTGAAAAGCAAGGGCGATTTTTTCCCGATCCGAATTTGATTCGCCACCAACAAACACGCAAGCAAATCTAAAGGCCCCTGCTGCTGGAGCCGCTTCTGAAGTTGTGACTGTTGGGGCCATAACTTCACTTGTGCCAGCTCCATTATAAGCAAATCCTGAAGCTGTATAATTATTTGCTCCAGAGAAGTCGTCATCAAACGTCACTGTAAAATCTCCAGTTGCATTGTCTGTAATACTAGCAACATTATAGCTGGCATTTATTGCGGGAGTTCCAGTACCAGTCATGTTAATCCATGCTTTCGCAACACCAGGACTAAATCTGATCAGATCTGGTGTAACGTATGTATCCTCATTAGTTTCCGCTTCAAGTGCTGCTTGCGTTGGTCCCGTCAAGGGTGCATCGGTTGGTTTAGAACCTATATATGGCATTAGGTTATCTCCATTACAGAAATTGAAATGTCTGCTGCTGCCGAAGCAGTTAGATTGATCACATCCGTTGTCTCAAGAACTATTTTGTTTCCAGCTAGTAACTCCAGAGAACTATTGGCAGGTATGGTCGTGGCCGTCAAAAGCTCGACTGCTTGGTTAGCTTCATCGTTGTTTCCAGAACGAGCAGATGTATCAGTGTTAATAGTTAAAGTGACTGTGATCGCTGAACTTTGCGTATTTCCAATTATAAGACCGAGGACTACTGTAGTAGTAGAGCCAGCCACAGTGTAAATGACATCACTACTGGTGACACCCGCCTTTGAAATTTGTTTGAAGGTATTGGCCATATTTTTTTCTCCTATCCTAAAGCAATGATTAAGCCAATAGCCGAGGCTTCTGAAATTCCTGCTGATGGTGTGGCACTTGTCCAAACTGTGCCGTTAGATGTCAGTACATTCCCACTTGTCGACGGTGCAATACTTGTGACGGCTGAGGTGCCAGCTCCCACCAATACATTATTGGTTGTATGAGTTGCCGCACCAGTCCCGCCTTTATTGACTGGCAATGTTCCCGTAACCTCTGCTGTAAGATCAACGCCACCTGATTTAATTGTGATTGCACCAGAACTAGCAGCAAAATTATCACTTGAAAAACTTGCAATACCTTTTGCAGAAGTTGAAGCATCACTAACTGCTACTGTAGCTGTACCTGAGCTATAGCCAACACTAACTGGCGATGTTCCTGCAACAATAACAACTCCTTTATTACTAGCTGCTGAATCTTCACCAGCAAAAGTTACTGTGTCAGACGCAGCAGTTGTTGTTATAGTCATACCTTCACCAGCAGCAATGGTAAGACTATCTGTAGCAGAATCGGCTACAACATCATCTTGTCCTGATACTGATATTGTCTTAAAGACATTAGAAGCATCAGAACCTTGATCGCCAGTTCTTGTAAAGTGTAAGGCTACTCCGTCACTATTAGTAAAACTACCTGTACCTGTTACATATGTTAAGGCAAGTTTTGAATAGCCCGAAGCATCCGTAGAGGCTCCCGTTATATTCCAAATAGCAAAAATACTTGGATTGGTACGTTTTCTCATTGTTATAGTACCACGTAACGATGTGGTAGTGGAATCATCCCAACTCAGAACCAGTGCTTCAATGTTTGCACCATCGGCATCTGCGTCATCTACATAGGCAATTGTGGCACTAGCTAATGTTCCATTATTGAAACGTATAACCCCAGAACCAGGGTCGCTATCTGTAGTAGTTGTGCTGTAGGTAAGATGTATTCCCGCTGATGCACCTAAATCACCAGTCTTAGTAAAGCTAACATCAATATCATCACCAGAACTAAAGGAGCCATTGCTGGCAACATGAGCTACTGGGACTTGTGTCCATCCACTTTCATCAGTAACAGCAGCATTAACTTTATATAAGGCGAAAGTAGAGGAAGTTCCTCTCTTTTCTATTCTAACAAAGCCTTTGTTTGCATCTGTAGAATCATCCCAAGTCTGAACAAATGTAGCAACAGCCACACTATTTTGATCAGCATCATCAACAAAAATTACAGTAGCACTTGAAGGTGTTCCATGGTTTAGAGCTAGTTCGCCAGCCCCAGGATCAGCATTGCTTGTACCTGTATCAAACTTAAAATGTAACCCTGAATAAGCAGCGTTACCCGTTCGGGTAAAGTGTATGTCTAAATCATCGCCAGCAGTATATGTGCCATTTGATACGACATGAGTCACTGGAACCTTAGAGTAGCCACTTGCATTGGTAACTGTTCCCGTTACCTTATAAAGAGCATATGTAGAAGGTGTGCCTCTTTTTGTGACTTTGACGTAGCCTTTATTTCCAGAATCCGTAGATTCATCCCAAGCCTGTATAAATGATGAAACTGTTACGCTCTTTTGGTCTACATCATCAATGTATAAAATTGTAACACTTCCTACAGTTCCGTTATTAAAAGCAATTTCTCCTGCACCTGGATCTGCATCAGATGTGCCGCTATCCCATTTAAAGTGCAGTCCTGCCTGTGCAACATTTCCAGAAGGTGAGAAACTGACGGAAACTTCAGCATTATTGCTGATACTAGTACTACCAGCTACATACGTAACATTGATTTTAGTGTATCCAGAAGCGTCTGTTAGACCAGTAACTTTATAGATAACCAGGGGACTCGAGGAGTTGGGGTTACCAGCAATCGTCAAGAAACCTGTAACAGTAGAGTCAGAATCATCCCAGGTAGCAACCCAAGCAGTTATATCATTTGTGCCATCTGAGTCATCTATGTACATCAAAGTAGCACTATTAAGACTTGTATTATTGAATCGTATAAAGCCAGCACCAGGGTCGGCATCAGCCGTCGTGGTGCTATACTGCATAGAAACACCACCCATCATACCTGTATTACCAACTGGTAATCCTAGAGCTAGAGCTAAAGCACCTGTTTCATCATTAAATGTAACTGAACCTGTAGCACTCTGAGATGCCCCACTACTGACACCTACGGTGCTTGTAGATGCAGTTACAGTACTTACCCTGCCTGTGGTTGCCTCTATACTTAAACCATCAGACGCAATACCTAGCAATTTACCATCATTCACAGAAGGATCTGGCATTGTTGCAGATACAGTATCGGGTGCTGCAACAGGCAATACCATTGCTCTGGCACTATCCCTCTGCAACTGCTGAGTCAACATAGTCAGTTTATCTAATGCTGACTCATGGGTATCCGCAGGAAATGCATCATTTTCGATGTAATCAACAGCTTGTGTAAAGGGTACTTCCCTAGTTATTACAAGGGTTTCGGAAGATGTTGGTGCAGAACCCATAACAACATTACCACCACTAGCGGAACCTGCCCCTGTTACAGTGTAATGGGTTGTAATCGTTTTTAGCGCACTAGCTCCTGTGGCAGTTGTAACTACATAAACCTTCAGATCAGAGTCTTGTATGATCTTAAAGTCATACGCAAAGGTCTGATTAGAACCGTCACCAGTATATTCTTTACGAGCCGTTGTAGTTGTTATAGTCATTATGCACCTATCTATACTTTATTATTGAATCATTTTAAACTAATTAAAATTAATAGCATTTACTGGCATTGAGTGAGTATCTTCGTTTACTTTTTTTAAATTTGCTTTTTGCCTAGCCAATTCCCCAAGTCTCCAAACAAAGTGTTTATGTAAAGGTGAGAAACTTTTCATTTTTCTCCAGGTATGATAATCTGTTTCGCCTAATACTACATCTTCAGCTACTTGAGCTACTTTTGTGGCTTGTCCTAATACTGGCGATGCTTGACCCAATTTCCATGATGTAGACGTTCCATAAGGAGGGGATTGGCCTAAAACTGGTCTCAAACCAATCTCATTATCAGTAAGAGCTTCTAACATATTATTTGCCTGAAAAAACCATCCTAATACACCACTTTGATCTATACCATCTACGACAAACTCTTCCATATTCTGAGGACCAGGTGCTTTATTCATTTTTGATCTTAAACTAGAAACTGTGCCACCTATATAAACCATCATTAATAAACCCATTAATTGATTGGAATCTTTGTATTGCAAACCTGGAATTAAAACTTTATTAGCAGCGGCTATAGAGAAAGATTTATATTGAGCAGCCAATCTGCCCCACTGATTGTGCGTCCACAAAGGCATATCACCAGCACTAGGAGTAACAATAGTTGTATCAACATCTTTAGCTATTGCTGCCCTTATATTTCTAAGTTGACCAGGTGTACTCCATAACTGGGTATTTAAAATATTTACACCTTCAACTACATCCCCATGCTTTTCCCATTGTGACGCTATATATGTAGCATCAGATTGACTTAAACCAGCTTTGTTAAATCTTTCTTGAGCCTTTACTTTAGATCCACTTTTTTTACCAGATAATAATAAAGCGTCTGCAACTAGCTTATGTTGGACAATCGTCCCCGTTACATTTTTTATCCAATGATTCCACGGACTCAATAAATTAAACATAAAGTACGCATTAGACAAATATCCTGTAACTCTTTCTGGCCTAGAAAATCTAGGTGGTAGATTCTGCATACCCGTTAGTTGTAATACTGTGCTTTGTAAATGTAGATCTGTACCTGTACCTGATAATTGGTTTTCTGCTATCGTAGCTTTCCATGTTTTATAATCTTTTATTTGTAAACGTAAAACTTTAAAAGTATCAGTAAGACCATTAACCATTACAACTCTACCTGTATCAGCAAAAGATGCAAAAGTTGCACCTCCTAATGAAGCATAGTTGTTAAACTCTAATGCTATCCTCGCACTTCTACTTGTGACAGAATAAGGATCTTGTGCAAGACCATAAGTTCCACGAAGCATATCCCTCATTGCTTCTAGTGCTTCTATATCATTAGCTAATCTTTTTGATAAATTAGTTTTTTCTTTTTGTGATTTTGCATTTTTAATTAAAAAATTAGCTTCTTCTTTTATTTTAGCAAGTTGTTCTGACATAGTTACAGAACCGAACTTCTTAACCATTTCTATGTCGTTAGATATTAGTCGTACATATTGAGTAAGTATGTCATCAATATCATTAATTAAATATTTAGCTATAACCTCGTCAGGAACATCTATAGACCTTGCTTTAAATACGCCCTTTAAACCAGTAGCATCTAAACCGTCTAAATTTCTTCCTGATTGAATAATATTATCAACAGCTTTGTTTAATTGATCAATAGTTAAGACATTAGTAGGCTTACCAGTTACAGGATTAAATGGATTTTCGCTTTGCCATTTTTGGACATCTTTAATAAATTCCGATCTTTTGTATTTAATTTCGTATTGATTATAAATTCTTGTTATGTAGTTATCTACAACATCGTTACTATTTAATAGTTTAGCAGCTATAGCTTCGTCTTTATAATAATCAAATATTTTTCTAGCAATTTTTGCACCTAGTTTAACTTCAGGTTCTACAATAGCACCATCTTCTTTTTTACCTTTACGTGCATAATTTGTAACAGCAACACGAAACTCACCAGGAGTCATATGAGGATTTTCCCCAACACCCGTAGCCCTTGAAAGTCTTTGTCTGGCTTCAGATAATACTGCTGGTTCCACCCAATCAGATAATGTCTGTTTTCCTTTTACATTTTCGGCTGCTTTTGATTGTTGCAATCTATAATTATGATAAAGTTTCATAATTTCTTGTCTAGCAGTTATTAATTGGTACATATGTTGCTTTTGTAAAGTTTCTACAGCTATTTCGCTTTGCCTACCATCTATACGTTTACCTGCTAACTCAACTAATTGCTCAACATATGTAGCGGCTGTTTTAAAAGGCGAAGCTAAAACTCTATAACCTGGAGACATAAGTGCTTGTGCTGAATCTAATGGTTTCCAAGTAGGCTCATTTCCAGTTTTTGGTAATGCTCTATTTGCCTTTCCAGCCGTAGGTCTTGCAGGAGATGTAATTCTTCTTTTATCAGGAGGAAATGGCCCTTGAGGTCCTTGTCGGGGATCTCTCATAAATCGTTTTGCACCTGGCATACTGTCAGGCATATTATAAATATTACCCGTTGGCCCTGCTGTATTAAACTGTTTAGGAGAATCCATTTGTCCAACATTAATAGCTTCTTCCAAGTCATCTAATACAGATTTTAAATGTGCGTTTCTTCCACCAATAAAAGTTCCCAGAACTCCTCCTAAAGCACCACCAACAGCCATATACTTTAGACTTTCATCTAAAGTTCGTTCTGGTTGCATAGCGTGTAAGATCAATTCTCCTGCACCAATGGCTTTTACATTTGCTAATGCAAAACTACCACCAGTTTTAAGATTACCAGATAATATACTTGCACCTTGTTTAATTCTTCCAAAAAATAGTAAAGCAAAAGGATCTAAAATTCCCGCTGCACCACCTGCTGTTAAGTTAGACCAAAAACTAGCTTCTGATATAATACGTCTATCTTCATCCCTTCTTTTTCTGTGCTCTATTAATAATTGTGATTCATAAGGAGATCTAGAATACATAACATCTCTAAAATATTGTAAAGGCACATCTTCATCTTTTAAAGGATCATAATTAACAGCAGATTTAGGAAGTTCGTTATAATTAAACGGCTGATCGAAAAGACCATAAATCCAATTATGTTGCCGCATCATTGCATCTAACACAGTGTTAAATTTGGGCTTAAATTCATCAGGCAATTCTGTAGCTTCACTTATAAAAGTAGGCAATGAATCATAATCAGCAAAATTTTTCATGCTAGTAAGAACTGAATCAACCTGACTGACTGGCTGTTGAACAGATTGTTTTGTTCCTAATATTGGAAAAAACGATTCTCTTCCCTGTTCATCAATAGTAGTAAAACTATCAGGAAGCGGTTTCATATCCTGCATACTAATATCAGTCATGGCTGAAGCATCTCTAACGCCTGTCTACCGATGTTATTCATCAGTCTACTAATGCCTTTTCTTTTTCTGTCAAATTTAGCTGATTCTTGTGCCCTTCTATTTGCTGGATTATTTGCAGGAGTATAAAGTAATGCGAGACCATCTGAATCTTGCAACTGTACACCATCAACTGTGATTTTCCATGTATGTCTATTCGCTTCATCTTTACCATTATAAATTAAGTTTACGACATCAGGATTAATCATCCAAAATTCTCTATCAGATCCTTCTTTAAAAGTTAAATTCTCTGTATAGGCCATAGCTTTTTCACCTGTGTATGGCACAAAAACTTTTTCTCCAAAAATCTTTACATCTTTACCTGCAACTTCGAAATGCATGGCATCAACACGTACTTTGCTTTTGTCTCCCAAAACCCAATTTGGTCTAGAGACACTAGAGGTTGCCGTTACTCTACCTGTTCTAAAAGCACCCTTGAAATATACCTGCATTTCAGGATTACCTTTGTAATATTCTTGAAGTGCCACAGCTATTCTATTTCCATGTTCAAAACTAGTATCATCCGATTCATTTACCGAAGTATTATCAGGCATCATATAACCAAAGGGGTCTGGTCCTAATAAAGTAGGTTGGAAGAGTGTTGCTATTTGCACTGCTGCCATCTTTGATGATTCTTCAGGATTGTAACCTTGTTTAACTAAAAGTTTCACTTTCATCTTATGAAGATGTTTTAAATTTTTTCTAACTTCTGGGTCCATATATATTTTTGTTTTTTCAGGAGAAACTATATCATTTATATTTTTTTCAGCTCTCTTTCCATCTATAGCATTTCTAATCTTCAACAATTTACCAAGTCTAAGTCCGATAGAATCCAACATACCAGCTTCTCTTGCAATCATATGATTATATATATCTTCACCAAAGATAGATCCCCCTCCATCAGGTCTTGGCTTATAAATATGTTCTATTTCTTGATCTATATCTCGTTGTTGACTACCAAGAAGACCAACTCTTTTTGTTCTTGTTTCGTTATCATTTCTTATCGTTTGTCCAAGTTCGTTGTTAGACAAGTACATAACAGCAGGTCCTGTTGTGTATTTTTGATAGGCTTTCAATAGACCGAATTTTTCTAAAGTGTCATCATCTAAAGCAAGATTATCTTTTGAATCAATAATAAACTTCATAGCTGTGCCACGCCTAACATCATCCTCTTCACCAGTCATCTGATTATTTATTATATCAGACAACTTTTTGAGTGTTGACTTTGGAAATTCACCAGTTAAACGTGCTATCTCAACAGCTTGCAATGCTCCTGGACCTAAACTTCCCCTTCTTTCACCCGATGTATTAAAAAAAGTTCTATTCACTAGTTGAATACGATTTAGGCTTTTAAATTCATTGGGCGGTATATCAGAATTAGTGTCACCCACTCTTGTATAAGCAGGATGCAATGGCATTTCATTTATGATTCTCATCCTAGCTTTTTTATGTGTTGGATCATCAGGATTATAATTTCCTTGTTTTATATTTGTTGCAGCAAAGTTTATTTGTACATTCTCTTCAATACGTTCTATTTGTTTATCAAATATATTTAAACGATTTGAAAAACTTTCTTTAAAATCCTTAGCTAAATGTCCTGTTAATTCAGTTCCTCTTTTTATAAAGTCATTTTTCATTTGCTTTACAGATTCAACTGAAGTTTGTTCAAATAAAAGACCTATAGTATTTAAATATTCTATATCATTGGTTACTTTAGCTTCTTGTAGGGCTAGTTTTTCTAATATGCTCTTTCGTTTGGCAGATGTTAGGTCTGGATTAGATAGTACCCTAGTTTTTACTTCATTAACCAACTGACCATGTTGTTCCATTAATTCTATAACTTTTGGCATATCTTGAGGATTTTCACCTAAAGCAATCATATTAATCTCAATAGATGCACCACTAGACCCTAGTGCATCAAGACCTTGGTCTATTGCACTCGTATCTTTAATTCTATTTTTTTCGATTTCATTTTTTATTTGTTTATCTATACTTTCTGCTTTAGCAACATTTGCAGCTATGTCGTCAGCATTAGTATATGAAAATTTAAAACCTGTATAATCTTCATGGTCTGGAATAAAAAATCCTGGATTATCTTTTACCATTGTCTGAAAAAATGCTTTTTCAGAATTGTTTAAATAATTTCTTTTTAAACTAGATACTACATCCAAACCAACAACAGGTGCCATTCTATCCAGCATTAAAAACAACTGATCTTTAATTGCTCTCGTATTGGGATTACTATCAGGATGAGCACCTCTTAAATTGGTTATTGCAGAAACTAGATTATTTTCTGCTTTTTTTCTTAATATTTGTGGTTCTATTCTTCTTGCATTATTAACCAAACTATTTTTAAAAAGATCACCACTATTTAAAGTATAACTTTTTAACTTATTCGAGAAATCTGGATTTAAATTTTTTTCCTTTGCTAATTTTTCATATTTTTTTACTAAATCTGCGTGACCCTTCATTCCATTTGTAGCAAATTCATTATAATTATTTACATCTGCTGTTGTTCTATCAAAAAGATCTGTTTTTTCTCTTTCAAAGTCTGAAGTTAAAGTTTGAAATTCAGATGCAGAATATCGGTCACTTATATCACCAGCAATTTTTTGAACACCACCTATAAAGTCTAAGATATTTTGTGTTTTCATATTTGATGTGTTTACAGGTACTCTGCTAGAAACACCCCTTGTCGGAATATTAAACCTTGCATCTGGTGCATTAAATTGACCTGTAAATGTTGGGGTTCTTATTGCCATTATAAGTTCCTAATCTAATGGATTAAAATCTGGTCCTGGAAGATCAACAGCAGGATCAGCAGCAGGGCCGCCTATTCCTGGAGGACCCTGATCAAAGTTGCTTATCTGTGGATCGTATAAGTCAGTTCCAAGTTGAACATTAATTGGTTCACCTGTGATTGGATTTGTTATAGTTGCTGCTGTACCTGATCCTGGTACAGTACGAAGTCTCTGCGATCTTTCTGCTTCTACTATATCAATCTGACCTCGAGCCCTTTCTTCTTCTTGTCTCTGGTTACGCAGCCTATCTGCCTCTTCTTCAGGTGTTAGTGGTTCTGGACCCTCACCTGGTATAGCAATACCTTGTATTGCAGCAATATGACGAGCTGTTTTTTCCTTTTCTTGAGCTACTTCTCTATCAAAAGATATACGCTCTAGTGATAGTTGCTCATTTCTAACATTAATTTTTTCTTGAAAATCTGCATCGAACAACGCATCTTGAAATTGTTGCTGTAGTTCTAATCGTTGTTGGTCTAATTCTTCTCTTTGTAGTTGTAGCTGTGCTTGTGCAAAATCAGCTTCAGTTGATACATCTTCTCTTTGTAGCTGAACAGCTTGAGAAGCAACACGAATACCTGATGCAGCAGCTTGCGCTGAAACAGTTCCTAAAATTCTTTGCTCTTCTTCTCCTAGTTGTCTCACTTTTTCATCTAAAACAAGAGATTCCCTACCTAAAGCTGCTGCACCAAATTCTTGAGATCTAGTTATTCTAGCTCTTGCTTCTGCAACCTGTTCTCTTTCAAGAACTCTGCCACTTTTTACAGATTCTTCTTCTGCTGTTAATGCACGTTCTTGTATTGGGAAAAGTTTAATTGCTTCTAATGTATTTGCAGCTTGTATTCTATTTGCTGCTTCTAATTGTTTTATATTTTGTTCATTAGATCTATAACTTGATAATAATCCAATACCTTTAATTCCTAATCCTATAGCCTGTCCGAGTCCTGAACTCTGGAATCCACCTATTAATGCACCTAGACCTCCAGCACCAGCACCAGCACCAGCAAACATACCACCCAACATAGGACCAGCTATTGCTACACCAGCTATAGGTAGAGCTACACGCCGTATAAAATCACCTAGTCCCATTTATCTGTCCTCCAAATTTACGATTAACACTAAACCATTTAGATTAAAATCGTAAGGTTGAGATCCTGTAATGGTAACTTCACCTGACCTACTAAACGCTGTATTAGGTACTATTTGTAAAATACCTGTAAATGGATCAGGCGCACTATCCATTTCGTCAGAAGAATCTCTGAATAAAATAGGATCTCCATCAACTGATCCACCTAAAGAATCTCGTAATAGCAACATAGCTTGTGTTATACGTCTTTTTGTTCCCAATGTAGACCCTTTACGTAAAGGAACATCCATTGGAAGTGTCGATATTGTATGAGTAAACTCTATTCCTGCTTCTACAGCAGTACCAGCAGCAGTTAGGGTTACATTACCCATAGATACACGTTGTGCAGATACAACAGCAGCATCTACTTTCATGGTCGCTGTATGGTTTAATAAATGCCATAAAGCACCTGGAGTTGTTGTGGAACTACCACTATACAGCATTGCGGAATCTGTATTCGTGGAGTCATCTTCATACTCAATATAGCGTTTATCTGTTGTGCCACCTGTGAAATTAGTGACAGCTATACGTGTAGGATCAGAAGATGTAACAGTTGTATTATCTCCTCCAGCAACATCTCTAACCACTGTAATAACATTAGCAGCAGGATTAGCTGCACTAAAACCACTTACAGCATTAATACCAAATGCTGCGCCAGTGCCTATAGCAATATTATCTGCAACACCATTATTAGACCCATCACCGAGGGAAAAGAACAGCGCCCCTGATGGTGGATCATCTGCGGTTGCTGTCATTGTTGTTGACACACCATCTTGTGTTGTAAAAGTTATGGTAGTTCCTGCTGCAATATTGGATGCATCCGTAACAGTTATGGTGCAACTTGCAGGTGTATCCAGACTTCTCTTTACAGAAGTCCAAACTCTATCTGTTTGTTCAATAGTAGTAGCCGATGCATCGACTGAAGCAACTGCTACTGACTCGTAACTACCTGAAGTTTCCCATGTTGTCCAAGCGACTACACCTTGTTTTTTATCATAAGTACAACAAGCTATTTTGCCATCATTGCGTAATGCTAAAACATTCCTATAAGGATAATGGGAATAGGCAAGCTGTTTAAAACCACCACCTGATAAATGATCTGCTGTATAACTTAGATTAGTATTTTCAAATGTGGGTATCTGCTGACCTAAACTTTTCACAGTTAGAGCTTGAACAAGCGATTTTGTTTGATGCACATATGCTATGGCTTCTGGAGTTTCTACTGGTTCAATCTTTGCTGAACCCTCGTATCCAATACAACGTATAGCTGCATCAGAAGGTTTTATTGTACCAGTTCTTCTCCATTCACTTGCACTAGTTGCAGATATAACATCCGACTCGATACCAGAAACCCACCGAACAGGATTCGCTCTTCTAGAAGCAATATCGTATGATGTGGCATCATCATCATCAGTGCCAGGTGTGAAATCTTCAAGAAAACCTGACTTTGAATAAAAATATGTTTGTGATTTCGTTGTTGTGCCAGCAAGTATTAAGCGTTGTTCAGCAATAAATGCCGTAGCAGGATAACCTGTAGTATCACTAAAAGCACCCAATCTCCAGGTACTAAAAGCACCAGTACCAGAAAATGTACCTGTAGAGGTTTGGATCGCACCTGTAACAACTGTTGCAGACGTATAAGCAGTAATTTTAATGTATCTCTTATTGGACCCATCAGTAATTTGGATGAGTCTGTCGTATGCTCCTGTTCCATTAGTACCTGAAGTATCTGAAGTAACCCATAAACCACTGGATGCTGTGACACTAGTTGAACCGCTTGTGGCACCTAATGTTAGAGTAATCCCACTGGTATCATCTGGTAGATAGGGTCCATCCACAAAATCCACACTTGCTAATGTCCAACTAGTATCACTTGCTCGTGTAAGTTTTTTTGTTGGATGACTAGGATGTACAAAGTACATAGTACCCTGGTCTTGCACTGTCTGGATAAACTCTAACTGTGCTTCTGTATAAGGTGTAGCTATTTCTACAACCTTTTCTGCCCTACCTGCTGTTCCACTATGAGTACCATATCCTTCAGAAGCAGAAGTATTTATACCAGATAATTCAAACGTATTCGTAGTTTTATTCGCAACTGTAAATCGCCTATTATTAACCTGGGTCATACCAGCTACACTGTGTATCCACACATGATCACCGTTAGTGTACCCATGTGAACTTGAAGTCACTACGCCAGGATTAGCGTTTGTAATTCCTGTGATTGTTTTTGCAGCTTCTCTTAATTGATCAGTATCTTTAAAGAAACGCATCTTTAAAGCACCTAACTCAATAATATATGATTGTGCTGAACTTTCTTCAAAGTTTATTAATTTCGACTTTACATCATGATCTATAACTTCAGCACAAAATACAGTACCAGATCTTCTATCTGCACCACCTTGTGGGCGAACACGTATATTGGTTAAGGTTTTTGCGGCATTATTGTATAGCTTTAAATCTGATCTGCCATACATACTCGGAGAAAATTCACCACCAATAAATGAATTAACAATTTCATTACTTGTTGTCATAGTCTTTCATCAGCAAAAACATCTGCTTCTACGGACTCAACCTCACCTTCTTGACCACTTGCAGATCTTGCTTCTGACATATGTTCAGTAAAATCACTACGTAACATATTTCGTAATGACTCATCACTTGTTAAACGCATACATATCTGCACAGCTATTCGTGTAGACAAAGCCACACTAAACAATGGATCAAATTGCATAGGATCAGAAACAATAGAAACATATCTAATATTACAACTCGAAAAGTTACCTAATAGTTTTCTTCCTTCTACAGTCCATTCGTACTGCTTATAAGAGTCTACATCTAAAACACGTAGACAAAATGGATCGGTGGGAAGAGTAAATTCATATGACCAACCCCATGTGGGCGTTGATGTTAGAGAAGATAAACTGGCCCTAGCCCGAGCAAACCGCCACGGATGGGAACGAAGCAAACCATTCCGTAGGTGCTCATAAACAGAATTACAGGCTCTTGCCGCTTCTGTATTATCTGTCAAGGCTCCGATACGCTCATCGCCTAAAAGGGCTAGAGCCATGTTACAAATACTTGTTTCAGAAACAGTAGTCATAGAAACCTCTTAATTAATGGGGCGACCCGAAAGCCGCCCCACAATTTTAATCAGTCAACAACGTAAACGAAATAACCACCAATCGTTGCCGCTGCTGGTAATGTTCCGTCATTAACTTGTGCAGTAAGGATAACACCTTCCCGAGACTCAAAAAGTTTTGTCTCGTGTGTTCCTATTGTTCCCGCAGGAGCAAATGCCACAGCAGATGAAACATCTACTCCGTCATCCAAACCATTAGGATCAACCGCCACTGCGTCACCGTCATCATCTGTGTACGCTATCCAACCAAGATCCATTGTTCTACTTGAACCGAGCGCAGATGAGTGCACACGACTCAGAGGTAGAATCAAACGAACTTTGCCAGCCGGTAGCTTAATAAGATAAGCTAACGAACCAGCGTCACCAGCAGAAGATCCTTGAACAAAAGTAAAGAATCCAATGCGAAAGCGACCCATCCATTCGTGAGTTTCAGGAACTTTAGCAGGAATCGTAACATATGATTCTGTGTACTGAGTCGAATATTCAGTTGTAACAGCCATAATTCACTCTCCCTTTAAGTTGGATCACAAGCTATTTCAACAACTTTCTCATCTTCCACCCTTGTAGCACCTACAGAGACTTCAGTATAAACTTGTGTTGAATAGTTCTTGTCAGCACGTTCTGAAATTTTCACATTGATATCTTGGCTTATTGCTAGGCCAATAGCATTTCTGCTAAAGCAGTAAACCAATTGGTCACTACTTGAATCAACACTTAAACTTTCATAACGCACAAATTGAAAACCCATGAATCTATTAATTCGACCCTGAACTAAAGCGTAGACATCATTGTAGTCTCGACTAGTTACAGTGGTTTCAGATAATAGTTTCATAAGTTGCTTACCATTGGTAACACAATATAGAGGTTCATCATCATCTATAGCGTCAGCAGACAAAAGAACATCTTTTGCAGCCAATAGTTTACCAACAGATAACCCTACATCACCAGAACCAGAATCAAAAACATGGTTATTAACCGCTATTTTTTGACCTGATGCCAATGCTACAGCACTCGCAGCGTCATCCTCATCCATTGAATAAGCATTTCCACCAAAAGCTGAGTAGATCGAAGAGTCGATTTGTCGACCAGCCGCATAAACAGCGTTAGTTACATACGTTCCCTCTGGGTCCGCAAGCATCTTTGCTCTATCGGCTGTATCTATAAGATCGGCCCATACATAATCTTCAAGCGTTACACGCCGTCTACTATGAGGGGTCGAAATAAGCGGTGTATCCGCATGGCGAGAGGTTCTTCGCTGCATGGCTGTTGAGCCAATTCTATCGAAGTACCCTGCTTTGCCACGAAGAAAATCAGGATCATCACGTACCACACCACGCATACGTGATCCCTTCTGTTGTGAGAGCAAGATAAAATTATCTTTGAACTGCTCCACAAAAGAAATGGGTATTTCCGTACTCATAACTTTCTCCCAGTTATTAGACCAAAAATTTTTCGGTTAAGTAATCCGAGAAATCTCGGGCCTACCCTGAGAGCTAACGTGCTCCTGAAACGTATCTTACGATAGGGTTCGGGCTTTAAAAAAGTAATCCGTTACATAGTAATACTTATTTTACAGAACTTTTTCTAGTACTTTTTTTTAGTTCAGGTGCCTTTATCAACCATTCATAATATTTGTCAGCATTTTCCAATATTCCAGTAGAGGAAGATGCACTATGAACAGCTAATTTTAAAGCCTCTAAACGCATAATATCCTGTGTAACTGTTGTATTAGACATTATCGTAAGCTTGCTTATACAATTCGTTCATATGTTGAGCAGCTTTTTTGTGATCCTTATGTCCTTTGTGCCAATAAGCGTGTTCTTTATCATTTTGTATTTGTGATATTTGCTCTTTTGCATCATCTCTAGTTGGTGCAGGATTAGACATTGTTCCCTCTCTGCTTGTGGGTGTTTCTGATATCTGTGAACCTATTTGTGACAAACTCTTCATCAAACCAGGATATTGTGCAGAAGCTTGTTTCAGCAAAGCACCATCTTCTTTGGAAAAGAATTGTGTTATTGCTGAATCTACATTACCCATATTTTTATCGTAATTAACGCCCCATTCAGACCTTAACTCCTTAGATGCTTTATCGACAGACTCAGCCATTGCCCTAGCCTGTTCCTGTAACTGCTGACTAAATCCCGATTGGATATGATTCATAAGACCTTGTGCTTGTGACTTTGTTAAGCCAAGTTCATGCGCTTTCGTTTTAAAGGCAGAAACATTTTCTTTATTAACAGCAGTCACACCATTTAAACCCTCTACTGCTTGTGGCTCAAAATCATAACCATCAACAGTTTCGGGTCTACCAATACGATTATAGAATTTAGAACGTGTTTCCACATCTGCATCTTCTCCTGGTATGCTTACCATAGAGCCGATTTTTTCTTTCGTATTTACATAAGACTTTGCCAGATCCGCAGGAGTCTTAAAGTCTTTCAAAGCATTTATCTCTTTAAGATCATCTGGTAACATCTGTTGTAAGGATTGTGGTTCTGAAGAAGTTTCTGCCGTTTCTTCAGATACGGTGCTTTCATCAGTCATTGGTCAACCTTTCTGCTTCAGTTTCAATATCATTGGGGTTTAAATTAGATAAATGCATCATACGCAAGTAAACGCTACGTTGACCTTCGTTAAAAGATGTCTTTCTATCTGAATCAGCGTCAAACGACAGTCTCTTACCATACTGACGATACATTTCTTTCATCAACTCCTGACCATCTGGAGTTGAAAAAACTTTTTGATAAAGCTCCGCTACCTTTTTTAATGCTATCAATGTTATTCTCTAGTTAATTTATCTGCTCTTGCTAAACTTTCTATAATTTGCGCCTGATCAACACCTTGTTGTTGCTGTCCTTGCGCTTGTTGTGCTTCTGCTCTTTGTGCTCGCATATCTTCCATTTCATCTGGAGTACGAAGTATGGCCTCTGGTATATCCTGACTATTAGCCATAAATCGTGCAGCTTCCTCATGATTGATAATATCGTATACCGTTGGATCAATTTGTGCTGCTTGTGCAAGACTCTCGTAAAGTCGTTGGACCGAAAATACTTCGGACATTCTTTCTGATCTTGCCAGAGGACCGCTATAGCGCACATCAATAGATGCTTTATTTCCAAATGCCTCTATTAGTTCTTCGGGAGGCTCAGGTAAAGCACCGCCCCTTTCCATAATACCAAAGACTCTATCTATTAATGGATTAAGAAACTCAGTTTCTATTCTACCTAAAGTTGGCCCCAGAACACGCTGCATTAGTTCCACACGTGTCCGTATCTCTTCCGCAGTCATTCTGTCGGAACGGGGTAACTCTAGTTGATCCGCAAAGAATGTTTGTCTTATACCATTGCGAAGTTCATCAAACTTAATACGGCCAATGTCGGCTCGGCCACGGAACTCGTAAAACCACAAAGCATCTCTATCTCGAATAATGGTTCCTTTTCCTGGCCTGAGATCAACTTTGCCAATGACTCCATCATCTAACACAAAGAATGGTGGGTCAATAAATTTCGCCCACGCATTTAATTCCAACTCTGTTGATTTATTTAAAACTTTAATATCTGGTAAAGCTGTATTTCCTGGACCTCTTCCATAAATTTCACCAGAATTACGTGACCAGCGTGTTACCATACTGGGCATTTCGTTGTAACCGCCTTCTTCTATGACTTCCTTACTTGTGATATCAACCCAACAAGAAGCAAACTCCATATTCTTAGTGTCTATTTTAGAAGGATCTCTTTCACCTCTTGGTAAAATCCAATGTAGAAATGGGAATCTTTCATGAGGATTATTATTGTAAGCTCGCTCAATCTTTTCTGGTAACTCCCAATCTGGAAATCTTTTTCTTATTTGTCGTGTTGTCCAACTATAGATATAGCAGCAAGCATTGGCTCTGCCCCAATCATCTTCTTCAAAAACATAGCCCTCTATTGGATGTGTAACAAATTGTAACCCATTATATTTCTTTGATCCTACACGTGGCTCACACGTTATAGCAGCAGTACCAAAGCCCGTAAGATCTATATAAAATTCGTGAACGGCAGAGTGAAAATTCGCTTCATTTAAAGCGTTCCACATTCTCTTTGAGCTTTCTTGCAACCACCCTCGTATTTCGGGATTTTTATTTAGTTCCTCGTTGTTGGCAATTTGCAAGTCAAACCATCTAAATGATCTACTTGTAAGAGTTCCTTGTAAATTTGCCGCTAACACTTCATGTGCGTGCATAGGTACAGAAGCAAATCTCTTTGTATGTGCCTTAGTACCAGGAGTACGTATTGTTGTAATTGTTGCTTTTCTAGGAATCAGATGATCGGCTATTTCTTGCCAGTGATCTTCCCAAGTGCGTCTACTGTTTCTTAAAGATTCAAAACGCTCTATTAATTCTTGCCCTGTATATTCTTCAGCCATAGTAGTCCTTTATTACTCTAGTACATCGTAATCGCCAACAGTCATAAGAACTTCTGGCCTTCTTTGAGAATCACCTGGTAGTCTTGCATACTTCAAAGACATAATACAGTATCTTGTTGCATCCATAAGATCATCTTTCTCTTTAACGATCTTACCATCCTTACGATGATACATTCTAAATTCTTCCCACCAGTCAGACAGATGGTCTGATACTTTTAGCCTACCTGTCTCCATTCTGTCTAGTAGTTCTGTAATACCTGCCTCAACAGAAAAACCACCCTTCTCCCATTGTGCATGATCTTTTAACATTCGCACTCCATCTTGTCGCCAAAGTTCTGCAATTGGTTTTCCCGATTGACGATCATGTTTGTGTCCATCGTGAGGCCACGCTATTGGGATCCATTCACCTTTAGACCTAATAGACTTCGTATGTACCGCAAGCTTTTCCCTGCTACGCCTATAACAATCATACAAATACAATGTATCAGAATCACGATCCAACCTAACAAATATGCCAGCAGTAGGATGATCCCAATCACCAAAATCAACAGCACCAATACAAGGCCAATAAGAAGGGAACCCACTTTTAAAGTCTGCAATCTTAAATGATATTTGTTCTTCATTGATTGGATAAACACGACCACTCCCCAACATTGGCACTCCAGCAGTACGAGCTTCACGTTCATGTGCTGGATATTGTGCAAATATTTTTTCTTTTTGTTCTTCACTATAATGAGCTGCATCATGCAAAGTCATTTGAACATAATGCCTAACTTTTTTTCCTTCTTCTGTAGGTTGCAGAAAACGTCTAACAACTTCCGACATTCCTAACAAAGGTGTAAATGTAATTAGTATCGGACCCTGACTTACATTCAGTCGAGTTAAACCTTCTGTGTATATGTCTATAGGAGGTTCTTCATCATACCACTCACCATCCAATGTTTCGCCCTGCCACTTCTCACGACCTTTCTCATAAGACTTGAGCCAGCAGTACGACAATCCACCTGATTCATGACGAACAGTAAAGTTGTCTACCAAGTCAGGCGTACCCCTAGCAAGCTGTACCGCCTCAAGTCGATCAAGCGGAACCATACCTGTACCGTAAGTCCTCTTTTGACCAAGCAATACTCGTTGCGGATTATCTCGTGTACTCTCACCAGTAACACCAGCTACCCACCACTTTGTAGGTTTATTAAAACGATAGCCCTCCCACCAATCAGGATATTGGCCCGTCATATGCATTGCTACCTCTGCTCCAGCACACCAAGTCTTGCCCACCTGGTTAGCAGCAATCAGCATACGTTCTCTATACTCTGAACCAGAGTTATGAAAATCAAGCTGCTTGGGATATGGTGCGTATAACTCTAACTTGTTGTAGAGATGGTACTGCTCAAGTTCTTCCGTAATCTGAGCTAATTCAGCAATTCGTTCTTCTTGATCTTCATCAGTTGATGTCATTTAAGATTCTTAGTAATCCATCTTATGAAATGTGGGTTATCCCGCAACACCTGTGTCATATATGTCGCCATAACAGAAACAGCCCTCTCTTCTTTCTGCGCCTTAGACTTGAGCTGTCCCATAGCCCAGATAGCATGGAATACCTCATGAAGCAACGTATCAACCTTAGCTGGCCCCTTTAAACGAGAGTCAACACGGATCTGCGTCTTTAAATAAGTAAAGTCACCAAATGTCTCATTGTCACCAGGAACAAAAAAAATCCCAATATCCATCGGACCAATCTTTATAATCATATCAGGATCGTCATGTGTCATGACTTTATATATAATATATATACTCGGACTGCCAGTAGTGGCAGTGATTTCTTTTTTAGAGAGTTTAATCAACGATTTAGTTAGGGTGTACTTGATCATTTATAGGCAATTTTGTCAGTGCATAGGCAATTTTGTCACTCAAGTTTTTTAGGAAAATGTATGTTGGAGTGTTTTATATGTTGGAAGGTTTCGCTTTGGGGGCACCTACCCCCCTGTAAGTAACTGAGCAATCATATATTTTTATATTTAGAACTGTTTAGTGTATTAAATCATCTGTAGCAGAGGTTTCTGCTTTGTCAGATGTTTTTTCGTCACTTTTCTCGAAAGTATTTGACTGTGTATTTAGTCCATCTAACAGTTCTTTCGCCCTATTCTGAAGAGCTTTAACATCACTAGGTGACTGTGCTGACATATTCAAGACCCGCTCTACAGGCCGATGTCCCGACCTATCTAGTAGATCCTTGAGTGCATCGAACCGTACCTTCTCGCTTCTAGCGTCTGTGGCTAAACTGACTAACTTATCTAGTAGCGTGGGAGCCAATGCTGAGAAGGCTGAATGTGTTAGTTCGTGTATACGATCTAGTACATGAGTTTTCTTTAGCAGCTTGTTTGCTTCTACTGCTGCCGACTCTGGTGCATAACCAGCTTCTATGCCAGATTGTTGCTTTTTACCACCGTTGCTTACGTATGCTTGTGCGAAAGCTTCTTGCTTTGGTGTGAGTGTTCTTGCCATGTGCTAACCATAACAAAAACCACAAACAAAAGAAAGATAATCTGTATCTATAAATAGCTGTTTTTCGCCTCATTTATTATAACAAAATTTACAAAAATATAATAAATGCTCTGAAAAAGAATCCTAGATTCCGCTTTTATAGATACATTTTTTTGCTCGGAGAGTGCATTATTTGTAGCTCTCTACTCTCCTCGCTGTTAGCTGAGCTTATCGTGGCTTTCCTTATCTATCCTGGTTACTTGCGCCTACGAAGCGTAGCCTAAGCTAGAGCTAAAGCTCGCTAAGGTACACTCCTACGCCCTAAAGGGCTAAGGCTTAGCAGGATGATTATTATATATATATATTCCCCCCGATTGTATCAGCCATGTCAAAAAGATTAAAATTTGTTACTACCGAAAATTAGAAAAATATTTTCGTATAAATCTCTTTCTATAGATCTATCCGTTAGAACAGTTCTATCTTTTTGATACTACTATTATTGGTAAGAAAATATGTTTCTGATTTTTTTTAGTGAGAGTCGCCAGGACAAAGAATATTGGCTAACCACTAGGTAGCACCTAAGAAGGTGCTAGTTATTCCTAGTGTTTAGGCTTTTTATTTCTGGCTTGAGACTTACACTACAAATTTTCACTTTTCGCATTCACGAAAAGAACTGCTCTTATTACGCACCTAAGCAGGTGCTAGTTATTTCCCAAGAGAAATTTTTTATCAGGAAGCAGTTTTTGACATATCTGATTCAAGGGGGAATACATATAGATAATAATCTATATCAACATAGAAAGGATAATATCATGACCCACATTGAAAAAATAGCTCTCCTAGAAGAGAAAGTATCTCACCTAGAGTATGCTAATGCCCGTCAATTAGCTTTTATCCTTGAAAAGGAAAGGGCGCTAATGGAAGCGCGAGCATCTCTTTACGAAAGCGAGCGAGATTTTGACCGGCTACTAAAAAATATGAACACGTGTAAATAACCCAACACCAACATAGAGGATACTATCATGGCTAAAACAACCTTTGGACCGTTAGAAACAGATTTTAAGATGTTACTACATGATTTCAATGCCATGTCCAACAAATTCGACGCACTCTCTGGTTACAAAGAGTACCTCGAAAAACACGCTAACAGTCTTGAAGAAAAACTGCGGGAGAAAATTTGTTTCTCTAACTACCTTAAAGATCAAAATGACCAGCTAAAAGAAAAGCTAGTCAAATATGTAGGGATGCTTAATTCCGATGACATTGGACCAGCAGCAAAAGACATAGCATCTGTTCTAGCTCCTAAATCCAAAGAAAATGAAGAGGCACTATCATGAACATGACCGACAAAGAGATTTCTGAATTTATCCTGAAACTAGCCAAAGCAGCAGACAAACACGCGTTGATACTTAGTTCAAAACAACGCCAAACTAAACTGCAAAACAGTGTGGACCGTCTTGAGGAGGAACTGACCGTTCTAACATCACAACATAAAGACCTTCAGTCGCGCTACGGTAAGATTCAAAGGTACAACGCCTATCTGGAAGATATGCTGAGAAATACAGCACCACAGATCCCAAACGAAATGCTAGACATAAACACATACAAATACTGCTAAAGGAGCAATCATGAATATCACAGAGGATAAAGCTATGAACATTGCTTATGATAAAACTCAAGAAGAAAGGATTCGATATTTAATGAGTTTGATAGATGAAGGAGGTTATGCTGATGACGAAAGTCTTGAAATACTCGAAGGTGAGATATGGCTTGCGAGACAAGCCTGAAAAATTCACCGATAAAAAAATAAGAATACTCTTCATAATTGTACTTGGTGCTTTAGCTATAGGAGTAGCTAGAGCATTAGGTACTTTATAATTCCACCTACACATAGGAGATAGAAAAATGGAAAATACCAAACAGGTTAACATAGTTGATGAATTTGGTGATTTACCTAGCACCAATGAAATGCTTAACGAATTTACTTCTGTAATGAAGCAGTTAGCATCAGGTCCAGTAGGCGACAATCCTTGGCTCGCTTATCGTGTCCTTTTACAAATTGTACGTTCTGTTGATTATTATGCAGATTGGTGCGATGCAAAAGTCACCTATCAAAGTGACTATATTCGTAAGACTACTTTTGGAGATAGTGAGATTGGGCAGGTAAAGTTTGATCGTGCTGAAGCTATCTTTAAAAAGCGTTGTTACGAACAAAGCCAAGTACAAGAGCTTGTTGTTGAATTGAAAGATGTCTTTAATTCTTTCGTTAAAAGTGATCTTCTTTATGAAAATGATTATACTGGAGAATTAGATGAGTTTTCTCCATATAGCAAAAAAGATACCAAGAAAAAAGAAAAAGTTAAAGAAATCAAAAAAGAAGATTATCTCATCGAGCAAAGAAAGAAGGAACTTCTCAGCATAACAAATTAATTAAAAACATACATTTAGCCCTTCAGGATAGAGTGTCCTGGAGGGCTTTTTTTTGTACTCGAACAAGTGGAAAAAACCAAAAACAAAAAAAGAAAAAGAAACCCGAAATTAAGACGTAACAGCATAAAGGATAATCAAATGTTTGAAGGAATAGATATAGGAGAAATCATAGTTAATGGAACAATGCTATTTGGATTGATACTTTTTTTAGGTTTAGGAGGATTATTTGTAGATAAGTATAGACATAAAATAATGCCATATATCAAAAGAAAAGGAAAATGATTATGAGAATTTTTACAGCGTTAGCAATTACTCAAGGGGCAATAGTATTAGCAAACACAGCACCTTTTAAAAAGCTACGAAACGTATTGGGTAATTGGATTACCCCATACCCGAATCTACAGACGCAACAAGATATGGAGAAAATAATTAATAATAGTATTGATATTTCAGATCTAATGGTTAGCGAAAAAATAATGAAAATTGAGCAACGTATAGATCATTTAGAAGATAGTCTGACAAGATCATTAGACGAAACGAATCTGCGCTTATGCGACATTATAGCAGCAGTGGAAAATAAGGAGATAAAAAATGAAACACTTAATACATTCGATAGCTAATCTTTGGAATAAATTTGGTCCAGTCCCAGTAGATTATGGAATGTTTGCTATTCAACGCAAAGACAAAACATTTTGGTCTGTCTATATGTTAAGAGGTAACATTAAAGTAAGACTTGGGCCAATTTGGACAAATCCAGGTGATTGTTTACGATTTATGGAAGCTCTAAATGTAAAAGAGGAGGCTTGTTATGAATAAAGTACCAACAGAAGATGAAATGGTTCATGACAGAGCAGTATATGATCTTGTCGTTTCTACAGATCAATTACTTAAAACAGTAAATACATCTCCAGAATTAATTGTTGGTGAAACGTCAAGAATTAGAACACAAATAGATCGAATAGAGCAAATTATTATTTCACTTCAAGAATATGAAAATTATCTTCGCAACTGTGCAGAAGAACAAGCATATAACAATCAATTTGACGTATATCCTTTGAGTTATAAAGGAGATAAATAATGATTACCGCAGGAATATTAACAGCATTAGGATTTCTAGTGCTGTTTTGGAAGCTAGGTTTTAGGAGATTTCGTTTATTTGAAGTTCCTATAGATCTAGGTGTAACAGCAATAATGGCATTATTATTCTGGGGTACTTTTAGCGGAATGATGACTGCGATTGTTGGTGGTTTGGTATTTTCTTTATTATTTAGAGTGGCTGTAAAAACATGACCGTCACTATTCTAAAATTTTTATGTTACTCCATGTTAAGTATCGAAGCATTAGACATGGATTTTAAAATAACATCATTAGAATTTTGTGTACCTATGGGAAATCGAGATTTTTCTGATCCACCTTTTAATGGAAAATGTTATGTAGATTATACTTGTAAAACAACCACATACCATATTCCACAAATTAAACCAGACGTAACGGAGATTAAAAATGAATATGACACACCACACAATAAGTGATCACAATAAAAAGTGGGAACTACCTGTTGAACTGCAATTTGAAACAGAACTCATTGACACAGACGTTTCTGTAACTAAAAAACTTGTTAAAGTTTTTGAAGATGGAACATATGAGCCTGGTGCTTATGTCGGAACCAATCAAGGTGTCAAATCACATCCTGAGTTTTTTGGTGAAATCAATAAAAGTCTACGAGATAAATTACCTGATGGAGATTTAAATCAAGCCCACGTTCTATGGCAGCATGGATACAACGGATTATTCGTTGTAATGGATATGCGTTTTCCAACTATATGTAACGAATATGATTGGTTCGGTACAAAATGGAAGAAATCATTACGTTTAATTATTGTACGTTCTATTAATGGAAGTGTATCTACAAGTGCTTTCTTTGGAGATATAGACTGGTTTTGTCTTAACACACTTATTAGCGGTAACTTTGAAAGCATCAAAGTAAGAAACACAAGTAATTTTAATCCTGTAAGTTTTTCCAACAGAATACCAGAACTAAAAAATACATTTATAGAAAATGCTTTTATTGAACAAGAATATACAAAGATTATTGTCCAACCAAAATTATTAGATAATCTTTTTAGTGGTTTATTTCCAGATGAAAAGAATGAAGAAGGTGAACTTAAAAAGAACGGAAAAAAACAAGAATTTTACGATTATTATGAAGCTGAGGCAAAATCAAGAGGTCAAACTTTATATTCCGTATTGTCTGCTTTCTCACAGTATTCTGCTCACAAACCACTTCGTAAAACCAAGTCTGTTGATAAATGGACTACTGTAGCTGTAAGAAATCACGTTAGGGAACTTGATGTCTGTAGAATGATGTCAGGTGACGAGTGGTTTACATTTTTAGATGCTCATAAAGCACCTATTTACCAACATTAAGGAGGATAAAATGTCTTGGATAATAACCATGCCTTGTCCTCATTGTGCAGAAAACCCGAAAATGAAGGATGAGCATACTTATGCTACTCTTATGGATGAAGGCGAACAGTTAGTATTTAAAACGAAAAAGTCTGCTTTGAAATACTTAGATCAATTACCTGTTGAATGGAAAACCCATTACAAAAGTAAATTAAATGTGAGGAGAATATAAATGTATCCTAAAAATAGCAAAATTTTCAAAACGCTAAAAGCAACATTTTCTAGAGAAATAGAACCTGATAATATTTATAGAAATGGTAAGGTTGAAATATACTTTCACGTAAAAGCATATAAAGATGCTGCTGATAACATTGTTGTAGAACAATTAAAAGTTCTTGATGAAGATGGTTATGAAATGGATCTCATTGAAGAAGCAAGAGATCATTTATCTATTGATATTTCGGATCTTCCAAAATGACTAACACATGGTCTATGCAAGAATGTGAGGAATGTGGAGGTACTGGTGAACTAGAACAACATATTTTTAATAGCCAACCACCTGATTGGCGTGTAATTGTATGTTATGAATGTGAAGGTGAAGGCGAGTTAATGCAACCTGTAAATTTCTGGGACCAAGAAAAATGGATGAAAACAAAGACTTAACAGCAATCGAGTTTTATCTCGAATTGTTAGGTGCAAAACTTGAACATTCTTTTCAAGAAATATTAGTACGTGAAAATACTTGGTCTAGTGATGAACAAAGTAATGAGCATCAACTTTAAAAGTAAAGACCCCAGTAGCATAAACACTACTGGGGCCTGATTTATATTAAACAGAGGATTGAATGTTAATCTGGGACATTCACTTAACAAGAGGAATATATCATTTACAATTGTGAAAAGAAAGGACCATTTTGCTCTAATTTCAAGCCTGGTTTATTTTTACTGCCAATATTGACATAAGAGGTATATCTACTCTCAGTCATCTCTAACCAGGCATCAGATTTATACTTATCTCTATTAAGATTAAAGACCATATCGAAGGCTAATAACATCCCTTCACCTCCACGGGTGTTATTTTCCTGGTTGAGTTGAGCTGCAACAATGCACCAAATCTGTCGTTGTCGCACGATACTAGCCAAAGATTGCGCCACATATTCTAAATGTTCTGTTCTATTTTGACTTTTACCCTTGATGAGTTGTAAATAATCAACAATTACACCTTGGATATTTAGCTCATCTACAGCTCTATCTATAAGCTTTTCTAGCTCTGTTAGGGATATTCCAGATGCATTTGCATAATGAACATTATCAGGTGCATCTTTAAGATAATTGTTTATTTCGTCTGCATCTATATTGCCATTCATAAACGCAAGGCTATTTTTGTTCAAAGCTCTAGCTAGTTGACGATGCTCTAACTCCTGGTCATTCATCTCAGCTGTTACCCAAAGATGTTTCGTTCCCAGTATATTAAGATTATAGGAAATTGTTCCTAATAAAATAGTTTTACCAATTTTTTTACGTGCCTGTAATCCATATGCTTTACCAGCATATAATCCACCTCCCATTACTTTATCAAGTTTAGATAAACCTGTGGAGTCACATCGACCAGGATCTTGTAGCCGCTTTAAAACAGACGTAATAGCCGTTTTACGGGAACGAAAAGGAATCATATTACTTCTGGAGCGAGGTCTTGATTAGTTGGTTCAACAGCTTGTGCGAGATCTTCATCTTGCCAGCGTTCCTGATTAAGCCATGTAGATGGATAAGGTATATAGCGTTTCTCAGTGTTTCTTTCTTCAACAAGTAGGGCATACTTTTTGACAGCATTGATAATAACATAGGGATGTGTGCCTTTCTTTACAGCATTACAAAATGATGTTTGAGCTTTTTTACGTGCTTGTTTACGAGGATAATTCTCATAAAATTCTTTAAATTGTTTAGAAAATTCATTTACTTTTTCAGACATTTTTAAATCTTCAGGTTCAATAAAAAGTTCAGGTTTGCTTTCAAGTATTCTTTTATGTCTATAAAAGGTTCTTGGTGAAATATTTAGTAATTCACAGACTTTTAAATAATTCAAAGAACCTACAGAAATATTTTGAGAATAAGAATAAACTAATAAACGGAAAGCACCATCATCAATATCTGAGATACAAGCTCGATATAAATTATTATTATTCTTCATCATCGAAATATTCTAGAAAATCACTATCTACAAAATGACGATAAATCCAAAATACGTCAGCAGCATGAGATGAATCTATTTGTTTTTGTAGGGTACTTCCTTTTAACTCCTTGATGGCAGATTGTATCATCTCATCTTTACTAGCATTTCCCTTACCTGTAGCTTCTAACTTGATATGGCTTGGGTGTATGGGCCAAACAGCTTTGCAAGATGGAGTATGCGAAGCAATAAGATAAATAAGACCAACCATTCCATACTGCAATCGAGCTGCTTTATGGGATCTTACAAAAGGTTCTTCATAAACAATGTGTTCTACACCATCGGCAATTTCTAAACCGTGACCGTAGAAAGATTGATATACTGAACCTTGATGTTTTTGTTTGCAGTGTAAAGTAAATATTTCTGGTTGTATCATCTCATCTTGATAATAGCCTACCAACCAAGCAGATTCCCTGCCTGGATCAATGCATAGTATTTTAGTCATTTTCAATCCGTTTAATACAAATTGGTGGAAAACCGCCAATATTCTGATATAATAGACAAGATTTATATATAAACAAAGAGGAAACTTAATTATGAGCAAAAAATCTGCTGAAAAAGCCACTCCATTATGCATGGATAAGTGGAACATATATCAACGTCTATCTGCTGCTATTAAAGAAATACCTACAGTAGTAAAAACTCAAAGTGGAGGTATGCGATATAAAACGGTCAGTCATGATGACGTTTTAGAAGCTGTTAAAGAACCACTATTAAAATATGAAATTATAGCCTTTCCAACAAAAATAGAATTTTCACAAGACGGAAATCGTTCTCAGTGTGAAATGGATATACGGTTTCAAAATATTAAGGATAAAGACGATTACATAATTATACCGTCTGTGGGTCAGGGAATTGGTAATGATGACAAGGGTCCAGGTAAGGCTATAAGTTATGCGTTTAAGTATGGGCTACTTAAAACATTAGCAATAAAAACAGGAGATGATTCTGACAATGAAGATACAGAAGGTAAGCACGTTTCTAGGGAAGCTGACCTAGCTAAAAAACGTATTGAAATGCAAATAAAATCATTAGAAACAGAGGAGGATTTAAAAGAATTTAGAAATAACATTAAAACAAAAGAAGATCTTAAACTTGTTGATAATTCAAATCCTAAAATCGGACAAGAATTAAGAGAACAAGTAAAAGAAATTGATATTTCATCATAAACAGAGGAGAGAACAATGATTATAGCAAGTGTTGTCGGTAATCTTGGTAGAGATGCCGAATTAAAAAATCTAGATAATGGAACAGTTAGTAATTTCTCTGTAGCTTCAGGTGCTTATAATTATAAAACCAAGGAGAAAGAAACCACCTGGGTTGAGTGCAGTCTATGGGGAAAGAAAGCCCAATCTTTAAATGAGTACTTGAAGCAGGGAGCAAAAGTCCATGTTTCAGGTGAATTATCATTTGAGTCTTACACATCTAAAAAGGATGGTGAGGTTAGATTTAGTAAAAGGCTAAATGTAGACAACATCGAACTGTGTGGTAGTAAACAAAATGGTTCTGGAGATGACCTACCAGGTTGGGACTAGTGTTGCTGAAGAGTTGGGTTAGCCTCAGATTGCTGTCTGAAGCCCTCACAGTGGGTTGTAGGATGGTTAGTTTCGATTCCTAGCTATCCTCCCTGGGAGTAGGCTGTGTGTAGAAAAGGAATTATTTCATGTAATTCTGTATCTAAACTCAACTCAAACTTGGAGGGGGGGAAAGTGTTCATTGTCTTCCTGGAGTTGATCTTCGTTCACTTACCCCCCTCTCTTTTAATTAATAACGAAGAGAGGAGCTATGTTTGAAAAATACGGATTTTCACTACATCAGTTAGGTTGGAATATTATTCCAGTCCACGAAAAACGACCATTAATACCTTATTGGTCACAATATTCAGATATACCACCAACAAATTATGAAATTGAAAAATGGTCTAACAAATTTAGTACAGCAAATATCGGTTTGGTATTAGGTGGTTTTAGTGACGTAATTGCTTTAGATATTGATATTGACGATCCTTGGATTGTTCAGCAAATACGGTTGGTTGCTGACGATATACTTGGTGCATCTCCCATAACTCGTTTTGGCCGAGCACCTAGATTAGTTAATCTTTACAGAGGATCGCATATAAAAACTAGCGTAGGACCATTAGAATTTCTTAGTACAGGTAGGCAAGTAGTTATATTTGGTCAGCATCCGTTAACTAAAAAACAGTATTATTACGAAGATTTCACACCTTTGAACTGTGAACCGATGGATTTACCTCTTTTGAAGGTAAATCAGGTACAAGAATTTAAAGAAATAGTTAAGGTCTACTTACCTAAAAGAAGCATAAACAATCATACTAATGGAACGGGAGATACAGATTTCTTTGAAAATCTGAAAGATTCACGAAAAGCTAAAGATGCTCATGAGAGGCGTATAGCTATATGTAATCAATTACAGGGGGCAGAACCAGGTAATCTACATAATACATTATTATCCTGCATTGCTGCCTTGGTACACGATGGTTGTTCTCAATCTCGCATTAAGCAGATTGTTGACAAGAATTTTAACGCACCCAGAACTGGTGTTTACAGTGAGGACTGGGAAAATTTAGATCGGTTGATATCGCAAACAATTAAAAAGTTTGGACACAAAAATGACATACAAAGAACACAATAAAATTGGTGGCACAGCAGCTAATGTTATTGCCCACACCAGGCTCTATGACACAGACGTAATAGATTTATGGCGACAATTTACAGGTAGAACTCCTAAGCCTGATCTATCTAATGTACTGCCAGCTCGTATTGGACAGGCAACAGAAAAGACTAATGCTGAGTGGCTTGCTAAAGCACGGGATATCCTGGTTGATACAGAATCAGCAACAGATCAACTATACACCCACAGTAATGGATTTATGATTGCCCAAATAGATGGTCTCGTACATGAAGATGGTGAGATAGGATTATTTGAGGCTAAACATACCGCTATACATAAGAAGATGACCGATTTGATTGATCTGTACTATCCACAGATCCAGCACTATATGTCAGTAATGGCACTCCCATGGGCATATTTGTCAGTGTTCTTTGGCAATTCTAAGCATGAATATGAAAAGATTTATGCAGATCCTATCTATACAGAAGCTCTAATTAAGAAAGAAAGACGCTTCTGGAATTGTGTTCAGGAAGATATAGAGCCTATTCCTGGGAAGCCTATCAAACCTAAGAAGGAAGAGTTTAGTAAGTATACCAAGAAGGTAGACTTCGCCCAAAATAATCGTTTTGTAGAACTAGAAGAAAGGTACAACATAACCATAGACGACCATAGAGAGCATGAGGATATTACAAAAGAACTCAAAGAAATGATGCCTGATGGATCAAAGGAGATCTTTGGTAATAGATTAAAAATAACCAGAGATAGAAGAGGAGCTAAAAGGATTTGTCCAATAAAGAAGAGCAACTCTTAGGGTATTGGGCTATTAGTACCCTTATAAAATCAAAGGAATTAAGCGAAAAATTAACTGACTTACAAAAAACCAAACTTTCAAGATCGCTTAGAAAAATGTCTAAAAGCGACTGGCCCAAACTGTCAATATTGGCAGTCAAGTTGTCATCCGATTTTGAAGAAATAAAGCTTGATCAGCGAATGAAGGAATTGTTTCCAGGTATATGCCACGGTGTTCAATTGGACATTATAGATGGTGTGGAGGGAATGTATTTGTATGAAATAAGAATAAGAAAGGGCCAGAGAAGGGTCATCAGAGCCTTTGAGGATGATTGACCACCATAATACTAGGAAATTCAAAAAAATGCTCTGAGAGGGCTTAAAATAGGAGATAGAGGTATGAACGAACGTGACAAGGACTATTTGAGGATTCTATTGGATGAAGCTAAAACACAAATTACGGACGTAAAAGCCGATCAACATGGCGATGCTGACGGGCTATTTAGATATATTGCAGCACTATGGTCGAGCTATCTGGGTGTCAAGGTAGATGCTCATGACGTTGCCCATTGCCAGACCCTACTCAAAATAGCTAGGTCTGCTTTTGGAACTCATAATCGGGATGATTATGTAGATGCTATTGGCTACCAGGGATTAGCAGCAGCATTAGATCCTAGAAAAGATAAGTAATGGGAATTTCAAGAAAAGTCTCACGTAAAAAAACCGAAGCGATGTTAAAATTAAAACAACATATGTCAAATAAGGCATCATCAGTAGAAAACATATCTCAAGAAACAATAGATAAATCATTTGACTTCCTGTCCAAGAGATACAAGTTAAAATTAGAACAAAAAATGTCAAAGAAAGCCCGTGCGATGCATACCACTGTGGAAAGATGTGTGGCACAAAAAAGGTTCTCATATGAAAAAGATAAGCGTATATGTAAAATAGGAATAAGCAAAAACCCATTCAGTAGAATATCGGCCATTTATACAGATACAGGAATACGATTTCGTCTTTGTTGGGTACTTAATTTTGACGAAAAGAAATTGTTACACGATAAACATCTAAGGGGAACTGAGCTGGAGAGACTTGCCCAGAATTGCTTTGCTGACGACTGGATAACTCGAGAGTTTTATTATCTTAATCCTAGAAAAATAAAAGAAAACATACGTTGGAAAAACTTTTTGAAAAACTATGAGTTTGAAATAATATATAAAAATTATGGAATCCCAAAAGAAGTATTCGTAAATTTTAACCGTTTGCAGAATCTTTCAGATGGATGGGCCAAGGCGTTATACCGAGAAGAATATAATATCAAGAAAAGAACTAAGTGGATTTACTTATGTGTGCAAACATTTCGCCAAGTTCAATTATTGAATGTTGCAGAACTTAGAAAAACAGACAAGTGTGCCTCTGGTAAACTAGCAAAAGAATATCGTTTGCAGCCAACCACAAAATTAAAGTAAGGAAAATATAAAATGATGACTCATAAGTTAAAATTAAAACAAAAAATGTCAAAGATGCCTAAAGTTATCAACAATATTGATGAACAAAGAAATGCATACATGAATGTATCCATACTTAGAGAAGCAAGACTAGAGGCTGGCTATCAATTTGCTAAAGATTTTGCCAAAGAATTGAATATTGCAGAGCCAACTTATCGTGCCTATGAACGAGGTGAAAATATTCCACCACTGGTTGTCTCTTTAAAAATTGCCAAAACACTAAAAAGGGATCCGATAGAACTGTTTTCTTACTTATTGTGACAAGAAGTCTTTTTTTCTATTACCGTACCGTTTTTGCCATGCCCAACCATCAATACGAACACAAATTCTCATAATACGTTCTAATATCCAATTAGCCACCTGATTGACCCGTGACCATCTGCCAAAGCTTTTCCTCATCCTCTAGTTCATCATCTTTAAGTTTAGGAATAGATCCTATAGGATGATCCCCAACCCAAGCATACTCTGACATATGCAATTCTTCAGGGTAGTATATCTTGGACTTTTTCTTTTTAGGCATTGTACTTAATTTCCTGTACTTGCTCACCGTCACAACAATCTATAACGGGTCTATGGCAAGAAGTACAAGCATAATGACCATTAATCTGTTCTAAGCGAGTCCATTGACCGCACCAAGGGCAATCTATAGCAGTATTTTCAGTCATTGGTATGTACCAATTCAAAATGAGGGAGATCATGAAAACTTTGATCTTCAAAGAGTCTGTTGGAGTTCCAGTCTCCACCCCAACGTAGCTCAACACCCATCTCTTCAGCTATACCCTGCACAAATCCTGCAAAATGATAAAATTGTTTTGTGTCTTGCCAGTCCACAGGATAGGGAACTACATCTGCTGCAAGAGAAGGTTGACGATTGTGTTTTGATTTAGGGTACTTTAGCTTTGATTTACCTGAATGAAAGGCATCATCTTGCTCATCCTTACCTCTGTACCCTTCAATTACAGAACAGTCGTAAGTCTCAATAACTTTGTTGAAAACCCTTTTCAAGTCTTCGTGGCACTCACCAAGATTGACTTTTGATTTTGCACCAAAGCTAGGCATCATCTATACCCAGTTTTACACGTATCCAAGAACATATTCTCGAATATCGTATATAACATTTAGCCCATATTTTGATGTATAAATCCTTAAACCAATTAGTACATTTGGTTTTCTGATTTCTAAGCATATTCATCAACGGTTTTCTTATCCTTGTTGTGAGGGTTATTATGTTGTTTCATCTCACCATCAGTGTGGTGCCAAACCTCACCAACCTTCATAACTTTTTTATCGTTATGATTTTTCTTTGCTGTGTAAGGCATTTTCATTTCACGACCTGTGGACGTTACTGCGTAAGGCATTTGCTTTCTCCAAATTAGTCTAATTTAATATACTCCCCACGAAATGCTACTTTATTGTGGCCTAAAACAAAAGCTAATTCGGGGGGCAAAAGTTCACCATCCTTTATGGTGAGTATACAGAAAGATGATCTCCAGTTTCGTGGATTATCTTCCATATAATCTGTAAATTGTAAACCGTAAACATCGGCAAGTGTCCCACAATCAACGCCCCAACGTGTACCGTTATAATCAGTCCACGGTGTTACTTTAGCACTGTGCAAATGTCCAGTAATAATCGTCTTACCAGACGTAACAGTATTGTTGTGTGTTGCGTGAATACCACCCTTAAAACGATGTTTAACAACTATGCTGTCGTTAATCCAAACACTCCAACTTGGTTGCCAATAAGGAAAGTGATCTTTTAAATGAACTCCATGAACCTTTGCGTACTCTGGTGCAATATTGGCAAGCCTGGTTTCAAAACGTGCGTCATGATTACCTAAAGTCCAAAAAAGATCTGCATTAGGAACTTCTGCCTCTATTTCAGCAAGTCTTTCTTTGCAAGCTTCTATTTCATCTACAAGTGTTGGTTTATGCTCCCAACCAATAGAAGCGTGACGACTTATGGTAGCACCATCAAGAACATCACCGTTCATGATGATGCACTTAGGTTTGTATTTATTGATTAGTTTTACAAAAGCTCTATGGGCAGTACTGACATAATTAGGCCAATAATGGGCATCACTGCCTATGAATATATATCCATCTCTGAGCTTAAACTCTAGTCTACCTGCTATTTCAGCTTGCTCCACATGGTAGCTAGATGAGGGAGCATTTAATGGTTCCCCTAGTCGCCTTTCAACATTGCGGCGTTTTTTGTAAACAGCACGGACAGCAATATTTAAATGTCTCGATAGCTCTGCTGCTCCCTTTTCTCTAAACAAATCAGCAAAGTCTTTGTCTGTGATATCAGATAAAGTGACACTGCCCATACTAGAGCCTCCTGTGGATAACTCTTTCAGAACCAGTTAGTTTTGTCAAATCTATGAGTCTTTCCCACCCATATCCTGTAGTGATTTCCTTTACCTGACCTACAGTTTTACTGAAGTACATCATTGTCCATGTACCATCATCTTTATAAATAAACGATATAATATCACCATTATTAGCTATACCTTTACTTACATATTCTTCTTGTGTCCAATGATGGCCTGAAGCAAGCACACACAAAGTGTGCGGTTTATTTTTCGGTGTAATAAGTATTGTCCAATTACGTTTTAGATTGGCTGTAATTAATATCAAAGTCTGTTCATCAATACCTTGCTCTATGACACGTTCACCATACTTTGATTCAAGACCCTTTAGAAATTCTTTATCTTCACCACAGACAACATGAGCTGATCTTGCTGGTGAAATATAAAAACAGAAAGTGAAAATAATCACTAGTAAAAATACTGATGTATATAATTCTCGCATTATTTTCTTCTAAAGAATTTAGTTGCAGCTCTTACGCCAAATGAACTCGCTACGATTACTCCTAAAGAATACTGATACCATTCAGGCATTTGCTCTAATACTGTAAATCCGTTTAATACGTGTAGTTCCATGCCAGGAACGAAGGCTAAAGCAAGTGGGACCGAAAATAAAATTACCAGGTATTCGTCTTTCCAGCTATTCCTTGCACCTTTAAGTGATTCAAGATCCCAGTCAATTTCACCAGTAGCTTGACGCTCCATGATCTTTGCTTTGGCCTTGGCCGTGGCGACTTTTACTTCAGTGTTGGCTTTAGCTTTCTCTAATCGACCCTGGAGAAAAGTACCTGCTAAATTAGCTATAGGACCAATAATAGTACCGATCATTTTTTCTTACCCATATTAGCAAAACCAAAGTATGCACCTACCATTGCAGACAATGATCCATACATCATCATAATAGCAGCTTCAGCTGGTTTTATTCTTTCAGGCCATATCAGGACAACCGCAGTGACAATAGCCATGATTGCCAAAGCACTCCAAGCCATGTAGCGTCTGTTCTTTTGCCACATATCTTTATTGGGTATGTTATCCATGATTATCTCCATTTTTTCCTATATCTGCGAGTTCATCTTGAAGATCTTCTCTACGCTCAGCCCTGGTTCTATACTTTTTCCTTTTAGGGTTGATGTTCCAAACAGCTCTTGCAGTTACATCGTGGTCGTAAACTTCTTCTGCAAGTAACCTTACACGATCTATTAGTCTAATAACCATTGTTTTTATCTGGCTTATCTCAGCTCGTGTATTATGAGCTTCTTCTTCTAAGTTACTTTCAAGAGTTTCAATAGCCTTAACAGTATCAATTTTTATTTGCTCAATGTTAGCCATGCGATCTTTAGCTTGATCGCCAACTAATTGATTAAAAAATTTAAGAAGGTAAGTGCCGAGCTTGTAAAGAATTACAATCGCTAATAATGCAATAACTACAGGAAAACCTAATTCCGAAATTGCATTTGTTAAACTTTTACTAATCTCCATAATATACTACCATTAAAAACCATACCTAAAACTTTCGATGGTTCATTAGGCCATGTTGGGTAGCCTTATTTTTAAGGGGTATCATCAACTTCGACGATGGTGGAAGTTCCCGCTGCAACCTCTTCTAGCATTCTTACATAATCCATATTTTCGGGGTCCAATGGAATGCAGCTGTTGGTTCCTTCGGGCCTAAAGTGCCGAACTGTCTCGTCACCGCCTATCGTATAAGTTATTACGTGTTTAAAATATTTCATGTTAAAGCTCCGCACTGAAATCTATAGGATTATTCAAATCAACTCGACAGGCCACCGCCTCATCTTGACTCATGCACGAACTACAGGTCATAAATACACGGCCACCTTCTTTTGTGAGGTCATCAAAACTAATATCAGTCATTGCTGTAAAACCGCCGCCAGTCAAAAAATCCCC